>Ga0209172_10000953_pt1 | contig 70096 bp, 64 predicted proteins | sample LarsenN4metaG_FD_184113 | JGI IMG/M metagenome (GOLD analysis project Ga0209172, IMG submission 184113) | Hot spring sediment bacterial and archeal communities from British Columbia, Canada, to study Microbial Dark Matter (Phase II) - Larsen... ...
CGTGCGTTTGCCGTTTTCCTCCACCCAATGCGTATTCAGGTTGCCGAAGCGGTCGATCTCGGCGCCGCCGATGAAGCCGAGATCGACCCGGCCGCTTTGCAGCAGATGCATGACTTCGATGAGCCCGCCGCAATAAAGCGCCCGCGCGATGTTGGGCGGGTCGCTCATGGTGAAAATCGATTCGAGAGCGGGCCAATCGCGGATCACGCCGTTTTCGAAGATGCCGACGGCGTTGGGCGCGTGGGTTTCTTTGGCGACGGCGAAACCGAGCAGCGGCAAACGCATGCCGACGAAAACGCGATCGCCGTCGCGAATCTCTCGCGCCGCCGCCGCCACCATCAGTTCTTTGCGGGTGAAGTTCATAATGAGCGTTTGGCGTCTAGGGTCTGGAAGTTTAGCGTTTTCGGCGGTTCAGACGTCCGACGCTGGACGCTAGACGCGCCGTTCTTACACTCTTCTAGTGATCCATCTGTCTGACCGATCAGTAATTGAAGCTCACCGAAGGGGCAAATAGATCGCCCTGCGGTTTGAGAGCTTGCACGCGCGCGTCGCCGAGGATGGCGAGAAACTCCGCATGATCCGCGACGCCGTAGACATATTTTTCCAGCCATTGAATGAAGCCTTCGCGGCTGCGCGTGGCCCGGTGGTATTCGAAATAAAACTCGTCGTCGCGCCGCGAGTAGCCTTGAATCGGCGACGGAAAAGCGCCGAGCGGCGCGTGGACGACGCTCGAAACCGCAAAGCCGGGGATGAGCGTTCGATTGGGGTCACGGAGGATCATCTCGTGATCGACGATCTCTTCGCACGTCACGATGACGCGTTTCGCCGCCAGCGCGGCTTCGCGCGTGACGCCGAAATTGCCCCACACGTGCGCGTTGCCGTGCCGATCGGCGCGCTGCGCGTGCACGATCGCGACATCCGGTTGGATGGCGCGCACGGCGAGCAGCGACTCGCCGGTGAACGGGCAAGCGATCATTTGGAACTGCGATCCCGCGGCGAAGTCGCTGCCGCGGATCGATCGCGTTGGCAAAAAGGGCAGGCCGGCCGCCGCGGCCTGCAAGCCGAGTCCGATGGTAAAATTCGAATGTTCCTCGATTTCGATCGGATTGGGAACGCCCTCTTCGGCGGCGCGCCGATAATTGTGTCCCAAGCCGGCGGCCACGTTGCCGACCCAGGAGGCGACGATTTTGCTTACGCAGCCGGCGCCGATGAGCTGATCGAACTGGATGTCGGAAATCGGCCCGATGAGCGTCAGCGCCTTGCGCCGCTGCCGGATGATTTCATGGCTGGCGGCGAAGGGAATGAGCGATTCCAGGGCGCAGCCCATGGCGACCGATATGCCGTCGACAACGTTCTGCGCAATGGCATCGCGCAAATTTGTTAGTTTGTCCGGGAGTTCACGGCTCATTGAGCTATCGTGCGAGAAAATCTAACAATCGAGGGGGTTAGGCGTCCCGGCGATGGCTTGGCGGCGCCATAGAGTATAGCGATGCCCGGAAAATATTCGCGAGAGCCATGCCGACTGAACGAGCCGGAATCCTTGGGCTTGGGCGAGATCTTGCACTTGCGCTAAACTCATCGTCCATTTCGATCGTTTGCCGTTATAGCGGCGCCGCTGTTCATGGGTTCGATTCTTGAAGGAGTCGACGTCGAAGTGGGTAAACATCACCCATTTCCGGCTCACCCGCATCAGTTCGCAAAGATGTTGGATTCGCTCTGCCGGTTCGCGGATATGATGCGACAGGCGCACCGACAAGACGAGATCAAACGCACGATTGCGAAAGGGCAGTTGCAGCGCGGTTGCGCGCACGTAACCGGCAGGGAGCTGTCCCATCGCAACCTCGCTATGATAACGTCTGGCGGTGGCAAGAAGGGGGAAGCTCCAATCGCCTTCGATCACACGAGGGCCAAGGTCGCGCACGATATGGTAAAGCCGGCCATAACCGCAGGGCAGGTCGAGGGCAAAGCCGTCAAGATTATCGAGCTCAGCCAAACCCAGCAAGCGACGCAACAAGCGTTGTTCATGCCAGTTGTTGATCCGCTCGGTCCAGCGGCGCTCGAACTTGTGCGCGTAGTCGGTGGCCCCTTCTAGGCTGTTGTAACGGGAGAGGATTTCTTGGTCCATGTTTATCGTTGGGCAAATCTCAAGCGCCGAGCGCGGCGCCGCCGTCGCAGATAATCCTTTACGGTATTCACCGAACGGGCCAACGGTGTGATATTCTGCTGCACGCAGATGGCGTGAAGGACGCGCCGCTGAAGTTGTTCGTCCGAGTCCCCTAAAGCATCCGGCAGGTAGCCTTCGTAAAATGACTTAAGATCCTCCGCAGTCACGGCGGGATAAAAGCTGCCGAGACAGTATCCCAGATCACGGCCTTGGGCCCAGCGGGCCAGCGGCAGCCAGTGGAGCGTCCTGGCATAGGGAGTATCGATCAGATGCATTTCGGGATCGACGTCGGCAATCGGGCTCAATAGGATATTTTTTGTTTTGGCGGTAAAGAGAAAAAACCGGGCGCGGTGCAGCCGCTGAAAAATGGCGCCGAGACGTCTTAGATGCACAGCTCGCCTTGTCGCCCTATCTGCGTAAAGGCCGGCATGGTGCCATTGCCAGTCGGCCAAGTTGACGGCTGCTTCTAAATAACGCGTGACGATAAAGCAAGAGCGCACCAATCCGGCGGCTGTCCGCTCGACGCCGAAGGCAACCGGCTCGACCGCCGGAACACCGGCAGAGCGGAGGTAAAGAAGACTTTTGAATTCATTTTCGGCCTTAGAAATACGAAAACCGGTTCGCAGCCGCGGCAAAATCGGATAGCGATGGCATTTGACGACAAACAGGCATGCGTGTTTGTCAGCCTCGTCCATGACGGTGCGGCGTACGAGCACGACATGCGTCCTGCGCTCCTGTTTTAGCGTCTCGCCGGGCAGGCCAAAAAAGTCGCGGTAATAGGAAAACTCGTGGGCGGGAAAATATTCCGCGAATGCATCGCTGACGTAAAAACGCCTGCGTGTCACAGTACCGAGCGGCGCTCGCTTTCCGCTGGCGGATACTTTTCCGTCACGATCCATCGAAACTCGGGGTGTGGTGGAATTCATTCGACCGTAGCGGGATTCTCGATCATGTGCAAGTTGGCAGAGCAGGCTGGGGTTGTTATCAACGGCAGAACCCGTCGAACCTTGACAGTATTAATGACGCGCGGGTATGACGGATTGGGCGTGGAATGAAGTTTTAATGAAAGAAGCTTCGGGATTGCATTCTAAACCGCAAAGAACCGAGAGTTTGCGGTAAAGGGGAGCTGTGACAAAATTGTCCAGCCTCGCGCGACTCCACAAATCTCCCCTTTCCCCTCGCTTCGACTGAGCTCAGGACATGCTTTTCCAAAGAGGGGTTTGTTGTACTGGTTTTTCGAATCAAAAGTACGAAAAATCTTTTCACTGAGAGGATTTCACGGAGCTAGATCCTATGAAGGAAACGTTAAGCAAAAATATTTTTATCGCACTGGCCGTCTTTACCCTCCGATTATCAAGCTCGGCCGCTATCGCCAATGACAACAGCCTTGCCCGTTGGCTCGCCGCGCCGCACCGGACGGCGGCTAACACGGTGCGGGACGTCTATCGACATCCCATCGAAACCCTGACGTTCTTCGGCGTCAAAGAGACCAGCACGGTGGTCGAGATACTGCCCGGGAGCAGGGGCTACTATCTCGAAATTCTCGCTCCTTATCTAAGAGAGCGCGGTCTTTATATCGCAGCCAATCGGGACGAGTTGGCGGCACAGCGCTATCTGGAGGATCATAAAAGATTTCTCGCCCGCCTCAAGGAACATCCGGCGCTGTTCGACAAAGTCCAGGTCACCAAGTTCAACGCCGATCTGCATGAAATAGCCAAGCCGGGCAGCGCCGATTTCGTGTTGACGTTTAGAAACTTGCACAACTGGATCGAGCGCCACGAGATCGACGGCGCGTTGCGCGCCTTTTATAAAGCGCTGAAGCCGGGCGGCATCCTTGGCGTTGTCGATCACCGCGGCCAAAACGATATTTCGCAAGAAGCGCAAATGAAGCTCGGCTACGTGCGCGAGGACTATGCTATCGGGCTGATTGAGAAAGCCGGCTTCAAGCTCGCCGCCAAGTCCGAAGTCAACGCCAATCCGAAAGACACGAAAGATTATCCAGACGGCGTGTGGACGCTGCCGCCGACCTATCGCCTCGGCGATAAGGATAAAGCGAAATACCAGGCGATCGGCGAAAGCGACCGCTTCACGCACCGATATGTGAAGCAGTAATCAGCTCAACGGCCTGAACTTCGGCAGCCAGATTTTTTCCGAGGCTTTTTCGAACTGCACGGTGACTCTCATGCCGAGTTTCACCTCTTCCACCGGGCAGCCGATGATGTTCGTGATCAGGCGGGGGCCTTCGTCCAGATCGATCCAGGCGACGACGTAAGGGATGTCGGGCTCGAAGGCTTTTGATGCGGCGCGTCCGACGATCTGCCGAATCACCGTAAACGAATAAACTTCTCCTTTGCCGCTCGTCTCGCTCCATTGGATTTTTTCGCTGCCGCATTCGTTGCACGCTGGCCGCGGCGTCCAGATCCAGGCGTTGCAGTCCTGGCAGCGCTGAAGCATGAGTTTCTGTTGCGCCGCCGCGTCCCAAAAAGGCTCTGCTTCAGGGGTGATCGCCGGCAGAGGTTTGCTTAGGTCGAGTTCAGCCATAATCTTGTTCTTTCACAGTTCATTGCCGAGAATCGCTACGGCGCAGCAGCCGAGATTCTTGCCATAGGGGAGAACGCCCAGGCCCGAGGTCAAGGCGATCTTAGCGTTGGGCACCTGGCGCTCGCCGGCTTCGCCGCGCAACTGGCGCACGTTTTCCAAGATATGATGCACACCGCCGGCCGTGGAGGGCTGGCCGCAGTTGATGATGCCGCCGCCGGTCTGGATCGGCAGTCGCCCCTTGAAGGTAAAATCGGTCCTTTCGAAATACTTGAGATCGCCTTTGTCGCAGAACCCCAGGTCTTCGATCTGCAAATAGACGACGATGATGTAGTCGTCGTAGAGATTGAGCAAATTGATGTCCTGATGCTTGACGCCGGCCATTTCCATGGCGACACGTCCGGCGTCTTTCACCCCCATGACCAATGCATCGGAACCGGCGCGCAGTCCGTAAGAAGGATTGCTGCGCTCGCCGAAGCCTTTGATGAAGACCGGCTTTTTTTTCAGAGTCTTGGCCCGCTCAGCGGATGCCAAGATATAGGCCTTGCCGCCGTTGGCCGGCATGACGCAGTCGAGCAGGCGCACGGGATCGGCCACCAGGCGTGAATTTTTGTAGTCATCGAGGGTGATCGGCTTGCGCAGGTACGCGAGCGGATTCAGGCTCGCGTGATAACGGCCGGTCACGGCGATCTTGCCGAGATGGTCCAGGGTCGTGCCGTATTGATGCATGTGCCGTCGCATGACCATGGCGATTTTGCTGTTAGGCCCCATGGTGCCGTAAGGGATTTCCCAATCTCGCATGTCGCCGGGCTGGATGCCGCCGCCCCAATGCTCGGAGAACGGCGCGGCTGCGCCGATGACCAGGGCGAGGTCGATCAAGCCGGCGCTGATGGCCGCGCTCATGCCGCCGATCATCGACACGGCGCCGGCGCCGCCGGTTGCGCCGCCGAGGAGAAATCCGGGCGTGATGCCGAGGATTTCGGCAACCTCTTCGGGCCAAAACGGCTGCGGGTATGCCGTGGGGATTGTCACGCCGAGCCCCTGGCCTTGGAGATCTTTGAGACTCAGCCCGGCATCTTGCAAAGCTAAACGCATCGCCCAGGAAAGATACTGGGCGCTCGATTTGCGCGGCTCGCCGGGCTTGGAGCCGAGGCGATCCGTGGGCGTGTCGCCGATGCCGACGATGGCTGCTTTGTTGGTGATGCTCATAATCGATCCGTCGACTTTTAATCGGACCATAGGACAGGAGCAGCACGGCTTGCAAGCAAAAATTTGTCTTCATTAGCTGATTGCGCGAGCCATTCACGAGGGCAGGGCTCGCGCGCTTCCAAGCGAACATACATTTGGCCGGAAAACTTTTGCCATGGTCAATTTTTGCTTCTCTCGTTCGCTAAAAAAATGTTAAGCTTTGACCACGATGAAGTTTTCCGGTGTCCTCGCGCTTTTGGCGGCCGCGCTCTTTGGCTTCGCCTGTTCGCACCCCATGAGCATGGTTTCTTCGGACGGTGAAAAATATTTCGGCCGCTATCGCTTCGGCCGCGAAGGCACCGGTCTCATGCAGATCTACGGGCCGGAAAACGAAGTGCTGATCGGGCGTTTCATTCGTGTCGATCGAACCATCTTCGTGCAAGACTACGAGAGAGCCTTCGGGCGGAGCACCATCGAGGCCGACGGACCGGACCTGTCGCGTCACGCCAACGCCTTCGGCGGACTCCTCGGCAATTCGTCCGCGTTTCATGAAACCGCCTATGCGGAGGCGGGCCTGGCGCCGGGCCAGCCCGCCAAGTCGGTAAGCGGACCGCTATTTTACTGGACCGCCTCCCTGCAAGGCGACCGGCGCATGGTGCTGGGCTGCTATTTGATCGGCTCTGCCTATACCGGCCGAGGCTTCGGCCGCTGCAAGAGCCAGTCAGGAAGAGAGTTCCACGTCGACTTTTGATTTCCCGCAACCGCAAAGTAATCATATATCGGTTGGTACAACACGGCGTATGAAAATCCCCCTTTCATCGCCCTTTCGCAAAGGGGAGCTGTGAAAAAAATCAAATCCCCCTGTTTCCCCCTTTTTCAAAGGGGGACTGCTAAACGCGGCGCTTCTTTTTAAGTGATTGAGAATGCGCATGATTCGAGCTCCGGTCCCCCTCTTTGGAAAAGAGGGGTCAGGGGAGATTTGTGGAGTTGGGTGAGGCTTCATCATTTTTTCACACCCCCAGGGGGATAGAGGGGGATTTGTTGCAATGGTCTTCGAATAAAAGCGGAATGTTTTGGAAAGTATCCTGACCACGCGGATCCAATTGAAATTCGGTCTCTTGCTGCCGCATTTCGGCGCGCACGCGTCGTTTGACAAATGCCTCGAGGGGGCGCGCCGGGCGGAGTTCTATGGATTCGATTCCGTATGGGCGCGCGATCATCTCGTTTTTAAGCCGCACCCCGCCGACGGCAGCGACCCTTGCCACATTGAAAGTCTCATGTTGCTGGCGGCAGTCGCTGCTGCCACCGAGCGGATTTCTATCGGCACGGCGATGACCATTTGTCACCGACATCCGATTCATCTGGCGCAGTCTTTTGCGGCCCTGAGCAACATCTCCAAAGGGCGGGTCATCCTCGGCCTCGGTTTGGGCGGATTTCCCCACGAGTTTGCAGCGGCGGGGCGGCCGAGCACATTGGCGGAGCGCGCCAAACTCGTTGAAGTTAACCTGCAAATATGCCGCGAGCTCTGGTATGGCGAAACAGTCTCGCAGGCGAGCGAATTTTTTACGTTTCAAAATGTTTCGCTAAAGCCCAGGCCCGTGCAGCCGATTCGGGTCTATATCGGCGGCAGCACTCCGGCGGCATGCAGGCGGGCAGTGACTTTGGGTCAGGGCTGGATGCCCGCGCGGATCAATTTGCCGACGTTCGCCAAACGAATGGAGTATCTTGAGACCCTCTGCCAGCAGGCGCAAAAACCGATGCTCGATGCCGTGGTCATGCCTTTTACCACGATCGGCAAGGATCAAGACGCGGCATTGACGGGTATCGACGTCAAGAATCTGCTTGACGATGCGTACAACTATTCACGATGGGTGAAGCCGGCTTCCGGCAGGTTTGAAAGCTTGGCGGATCTCCAGGGAGTGATTCTCGCCGGCTCGCCCGCCGACATTGTGCGCGAAACCCGCGCCTATCAGGAACTGGGCGCCGCGCATATCGTCTACGACCTCCGCCTCCGTTTTGCCGACTGGTACGAGCAGATCGATTGGCTCGGAAGAGAGGTTCTGCCGGCGCTGCGGTGATGAATCTTTGCCGCCGATGGCTTGTCTTTTCGTCCTCCTTACCGTATTCATGAATGAGTAACTTCCCGGCAAGACGACTGAAGTCGGTGCGGTCGTTGTAACCATTCCTGTAAGATCGAGGCGAGAGCGATAATGGACATCATCGTTAGCGGTATGCGGCCGACGGGGCGGCTTCATCTGGGCCACTTTCACGGCGCATTGGTCAATTGGCTCAGGCTTCAAGAACAATATCGCTGTTATTTTTTTGTCGCCGACTGGCATGCGTTGACGACCGACTACGCCACTCCGCAAGGCATCAATCAAAACACCATCGAGATGGTCATGGATTGGCTGAGCGTCGGTCTCGATCCGGCCAAATCCGTGCTGTTTCGCCAGTCGCGCGTCAAAGAGCACGCCGAACTGCATTTGCTTTATTCAATGATCACCCCGGTGCCGTGGCTCGAGCGCAATCCAACTTACAAGGAACAAATCAAAGAGCTGACCGGCAAAGATCTCTCGACCTACGGCTTTCTCGGCTATCCCGTGCTTCAGGCAGCGGACATCACGATCTACAAAGCCAACAAAGTGCCGGTGGGCGCCGATCAAGCGCCGCACGTCGAGTTGACCCGCGAAATCGTGCGCCGCTTCAATCAAACCTACGAAGCGATATTCCCGGAGCCGGAGGTGTTGCTCACGGAGGCGCAAAAAGTGCCGGGGCTCGATGGCCGCAAGATGAGCAAGAGCTATGGGAACGCAGTGTTTCTTTCCGACACGCCGCAGGAGATTGACCAAAAGATCAGCCGGATGGTGACCGATCCGGCGCGCGCGCGGCGCAGCGATCCGGGCGAGCCGGAAAAGTGCCCGGTCTTTCAGTTGCACAAGGTTTATTCGACGGAAGCCGAGATCGCCGAGGTCACCGTCGGCTGCCGCACCGCGGGAATCGGCTGTCTCGACTGCAAGAAAATCATGATCAAGCACGTCATCGATGACCTGGCGCCATTTCGCGAAAAGCGCTCTCAGTACGAGAATAAGCCAGACGACGTCGAAGAGGTCTTGCGCGCCGGCAATGAGCAGGCGCAGGCGCGCGCCGGAGAAACCATGGCTGAGGTAAGGGGAGTTCTCGGCTTGTGAGCACGCAGGTCCAACTGCCGATATTCGAGGGGCCGCTCGACCTCTTGTTGCATCTGATCAAAAAAAACGAGGTCAGCATCGCCGATATTCCAATCGCGACGATCACCGAGCAATATCTCGCCACTCTCGAGTTGATGGAGTTTCTCAATCTCGATGTCGCCGGTGAGTTTCTCGTCATGGCCTCAACTCTGGTGCACATCAAATCACGCATGCTCCTGCCTGCCGGCGAGGAGGAGAGCGAAGAGGAAGAAGGCGCCGACCCGCGCGAAGAGCTGGTGCGCCGGCTGCTCGAATACCAGCGCTATAAGGAGGCCGCCGAGGAGTTGGAGCAACGGGAAATCCTTACCCGAGACGTTTTCGTCCGCTCGGCGACACCTAGCGAAGAAGTTCCGCCGCGCGCCTTCCGAGAAATTTCGGTCTTCGAGCTGTTGAGCGCGCTCAAGCGGGTCATCGACCGGCTGCCTAAGGACAGTTTCCACGACGTCACTCTGGATAAAATCACCGTGCGCGAAAAGATGACGCTGCTGCTCGATCGTCTGCGCCAGACGAGCAGCATTCTCTTCGAGTCGCTCTTTTCCGAGGCGCGCAGCCGTATGGAAGTGGTGGTGACCTTTTTGGCCATGTTGGAGCTGGTCAAAGTCCGCGCCGTGCGCATTTATCAGGATCAGATGGCCGGGCCGATCATGATCGAAGCCGCAGCGGGAATGGACGAAGCTGCCGAGCGGGCGGTCATCGATGACGAAGCGGACGAGGCGAAGGACGGACAGCATGGAACGTGAGGAGATCAAGTCGATCATCGAGAGTCTCCTCTTCGTCGCCGACGGGCCGCAGACGCTGCAGCGCTTTGCCGAGGTGCTGGATGGCGTGGAGAAAGAGACTCTCGAAGCGGTCTTGCGCGAGCTTAAAGCCGAGTGCGAAGCGCCGGGACGGGGCGTGCGTCTGGTCGAAGTAGCCGGCGGCTACCAGCTGCGCACGGCAAGGGTCAACGCCTATTGGGTCAAGAAATTTCTCGGCGGGCGCCCGGCGCGCATGGGCAAAGCGACCATGGAAACCCTCGCGATTATCGCCTATCGCCAGCCGATCACCAAAGCCGAGATCGAGGCGATCCGAGGAGTCGACGTCGACGGCGTGATCACGACGCTTCTCGAGCGCAATCTGATTCGCGCGGTGGCGCGCAAAGATGTTCCGGGCCGGCCGTTTCTCTATGGCACCACGCCTGAGTTTTTGCAGCTCTTCAATTTAAAGGACCTTAGCCAATTGCCTACCCTCAAGGAGATGGACGAAATTTCCTTGCCGGAAATTCCCGGCGACGTGATCTCGATGGATCAGCTGGAAGAAAAATAATGCGCGGCTGCGCGCAGTTCGCCGCGCCCACTCGGATTCTCGCGCCAAGCGCGGATTTAATTCTCTTGGTGGCCTTAGCGCCCTCTTACGAAAATAGTTTTATACTTACTTTTGGTCGACAACGAATACGGTAAATCCCCCTGTTACTTTGCCCGAGGTTTCAATCATGGAACGGTTGCAGAAGATCATTGCGCGGGCCGGCCTCGCCTCACGCCGCGAGGCCGAGCGGTGGATTGAAGAAGGGCGGGTAACGGTCAACGGCGCGGTCATCACTAAGCTCGGCTCCCAGGCCGATCCTGTACGAGACAGCATTAAAGTCGACGGCAAGCGGATCAAGAGCGCCGCCGCGCCGCTCTACTATGCTTTCCACAAGCCGCCCGGGGTGATCACCACACTCAATGACCCGCAGCATCGGCCCGATATCACGCCCTATGTCGCCAGGCTTGGCGAAAAACGGCGAGTTTTTCCGGTCGGCCGACTCGACTACAATACCACCGGCTTGCTCTTGCTCACGAACGATGGCGAGCTGGCGCTGCGCTTGTCCCATCCGCGCTTTGGCATAAGCAAAGTCTATCGAGCCAAGCTCAGCAGCTGTCCGACAGCGGAAGATTTTGCCCGGCTGCGAGAGGGCATCCGGCTCGAAGACGGCTTGACCGCGCCGGCACGCGGCCGCGTCGTGGAAAAACTCAAGACCAATGCCTGGGTGGAGATCGAAATTCACGAAGGCCGCAAGCGCGAAGTACGCCGCATCTTTGAAGCACTCGGTTATTTCGTCGAGAAGTTGGTGCGCATCCGGGTCGGACCGGTGGAGCTGGGCGGTTTGCGCCTCGGCGAGCTTCGGCCGCTCACACAAAACGAAGTCAAAGCCCTCAAAATTGCCGTCGGTTTGGCCCGGCCGGATCGTGCCAGGGCCGCGACTAGGGAAAAAAAAAGCGGCGGTCATGGCGACCGCCGCCAGAAGAGATTTTCTCCCCGCCCTCGTTCTAGTGGCGCAAGCTACAGAACTCCTCGTAGTCGATGAGCTGATGAATCGTCGGATGATCGCCGCACATCGGACATTTGGGGTCGCGCCGCAGCTTTAGCGTATTGATTTCCATCGTCAGAGTATTGAAGTGGAGCAGCCGGCCGACCAGCGTGTCGCCTTTTCCCAGGATCAGCTTGACCGCTTCGAGCGCCTCGATCACGCCGATCAGCCCAGGCAGCACGCCCAGCACGCCGGCCTCGGCACAGCTCGGCGCCATCTCAGCCGGAGGCGGCTCCGGGTACAAGCAGCGGTAGCAGGGCCCCTTGCCCGGGTAAAACACCGTCGCCTGGCCTTCGAACTGAAAAATGCTGCCGTGAACATTGGGCTTGCCCGATAAGACGCAGGCATCGTTGACCAGGTAGCGAGTCGGGAAATTATCGCAGCCATCGACGACGAGATCGTAATCCTTGATGATGTCCATGATATTTTCCGAGGTCAGCTTGGCTTGATACGGAACCACTTTGACATCGGGGTTGAGCGCTTCCAAAGTTTTCTTGGCCGACTCGACTTTCGGCATGCCGACGCGGTCGTTGGCGTGGAGAATCTGGCGCTGCAGATTGGAAATGTCGACGACGTCGTTGTCGATGATGCCGATGGTGCCGACGCCGGCCGCCGCCAAGTAGTATGCGGACGGGGACCCGAGCCCGCCGGCACCGACCATCAATACCTTGGCTTGCAGCATTTTGGCCTGCCCCTCTTCGCCCACTTCGGGCAAGAGAAAGTGACGGCTGTAGCGGATCAGCTGCTCGGGCGTATATTGAAAATCTTGCACCCACTTGAAGCCGCCGTTTTTCCACGCGGCATAGCCGCCCGCCATCGAAGAAACATTTTGATAGCCCATTTCCTTCATCGCTTTGGCCGCCAAAAGCGAACGCACGCCGCCGGCGCAATAGGCGATGATCGGCGCATTTTTGTCGGGGATTGCACTCTCAACTTTGATCTCGAGAAAGCCGCGCGGCAACGGCAGGGCGCCCTCGAGGTGTCCCTGGCGCCATTCGTCACTTTCCCGAACGTCGATGACGATCGGCGATTTGCCGTTTTTCTTTAATAAGTCGTCGACTTGTTGCGCGCTCAACTCGGGTATTTCCCGGCGCGCTTCGGCCATGATGTCCTGAAAACTTTTGGCCATTGATTCCTCCGGAAAATGATAGACCTTAGAGGTCCAAACCTAAGCAACCGACCCGGCAATGTCAAGGCGAGGGCCTCTTACCGTCCGATGAGATCGCTCTTAGTTGTCGCGCACGAAGCCGTTGGCTTCGAGCTGCCGGGCGCAAGTCTCGACGGCGCTGGCGAGGACCGGGGCATGCGCGCCAGAGTCGCTGCGCGCGGTGCAGTGAAGGGTTTGATTGGTTTTCGGATTGTACATGCGAATCGCCAGCGGCGGAGCGGGAGAACTGCAACTCGCCAGTGCGATCGAAAGAACGATCATCGCGCCGATTGAACGAATCGGCACCGGCGCGACCGTTTGTTCACTTAGAGAAATTATTTCCGACACCGATTTGGCCCAGCCCGTTCAGATCGTAGCAAAAAAATATCCCGGCGACAAAAGCATCGCTTGAGGTCAGGCTACCGTCGTGGCACCGGCGCATCCGGCGCCGGCGCGAAGACGTGCATTCGCGGCATCTCGCGTAAGGGCTCGGCGATCCAAATCAGGCGGAAAACGTAAAGGGCAGGAAGATAAATTTAACAAGACTGAGCGGATCGGTTCCCAAGCCAGAGGCGCCACTCGGTTCGGAACTTTCGGCATGATCGCCATCAACCTGCGCGCCTTTGGCCAGGGCTCGGTCATCGAGGCGGTCAAAAGCCGGCTCAAACAATTTGACCAAAGTCGCATTGCGGTATCGGATCAACATCCATGCTAATAGCGGTGGAATCACCGTAATCAGGATCGCAGGCGATAATATCAAATACTTGAGAGCCGCGAGATTCATTCTCTCGCGGAAATGCAGCAGCCGGTTCCGGCCATGCTCATCGAGCAGACCTGAGGCCTCCTCCAATCGCCGCCTGAAGGTAGACGTTCTCGTGTCCCGGTTCCATATGAGTGCGAAGAGCATCTCATGCCGTTTGAGCGAAGTCATGCCGACGATGGCGTTTCTTAATATGCGATAAGCTGGATCATTCAAGGGGATCTTGTAGTGGCGCGCCCAGTTGTACATTCTCCGCCTGATTTCGACCATCTCCCGATCAAATCGTTGGGCCTGATATTGGCCGTAGCGGCCAAAAAGCACCCACCACAACCCCACCATGCAAAGCAGAGTAAAGATCGCATTGGTCATCGCCGTCATAGCATTCCCCTGCGTCGTCTGAGCGCCTCAAAAACTGCCGTTCACAGCGGAGCAAAGAGAATGCCGTTCCCACAGGCGCGGCTAACTATCGAATTTAACGGCATTGCGCCAGGCTGATCGTGAAGGAATGTAGCGGAGTTGAGAAACATCGTCCGTGAAAACACGTCGGCTGTTAGTCCAGATCGGGCATGGCCGAATGGCGATAACCGACAGGAAGTCGGCCTTATCGACCACCGCATCTCACCGCAAGATAAACTCCATTGCGCCGATGTCGCATACAACGGCACAATGCGCCCCAACTTGACGCACGCTGGTGGAAATGGGATTGTAACGAGCCGAAATTGTTTACGCCCCCGTAGCTCAGGTGGATAGAGCACAGGATTCCTAATCCTGGGGCCGTGCGTTCGAATCGCGCCGGGGGCATTTCAAAAGAACTGATAGCTCAGTCTCTTTCCCGCCGAGAATCTTTTTCAATCCGAATACTTATATTTTGTGGGTGTTGTTCAGCGATATAACACATCAAAGCGTAAATGAAGATGGCGATTCCAGTCATCTCTAAAAACTCCTCGAACGCCGTCATCAATTGATAAGCGAGATTTTTAAAACCATAGAGGTCAGCGTGTCGCGCGTTGACCATCTCCATCCCAAGCGCACCACCGAGATACACAATACCAGCAGAGACAAAGAGCTTCGTTGTTTGATGGGGAAGATGTCGCAGAAACTTTATATAGGGTGGGATCAGAAGTAGAACGAAAGCCATTCCATAGATTACCCACGTAAAATAGAGCAAGCCGTGGGTTTCTCCAGTAAACCTTCCTAAAGTATCCCCGATAACCTCATGAATACGAGCTACTTCGTCAATAGATAGATAGAGAAAGACAAATGCCAATCCTTGCCAATGACGGGTGAAAGGGTCTCTAGCATCTTTCTTCGCTAACGCGATAATTCCGAGAAGAATGGTGCAAATCAGCAACGTAAAGGATGCATACCACGTGGGGATACTACTATCGGTACCGAGGTCGAAGAGAGGCACAAGCCCAAAAAGATATGTATGGCCCAAGAGATATTTGGATATTTGGATAGCCACCCCCATAAAAGTAAGCCCCAAAACTGAGATGATTAAAAAGTGAACGACTTTTCTAGTCGTGAATACTAGTTTCATAATGATTTTTTGCAGAACTTACAGCGGCCAAATCAACGAGCTAATCAGTGACGATTTCGAGATACGCGACGTGTGTAGCTTTCTTCGACCCAAAGCATCGATTGCTTAATTGGCAATGGCGTCCGATACCGGTCTCCCAGCCGCAAATATTACCTTCTCGATGTACTCGGGATCAATCAAAAGTCTAGCGAGTTTTTGATTGCGCACTGCCGAAGGGGACTCCCAGGAAACTAAAAGGGTCAGGATCGCGAGAAAAAAGGGGCACGCACGCGAAAGCTGATCAAGCGTCTTTGATAAAATTGCTGGAACGCCTTTTCTCTTATTTTTCGCTGTGGTAAGAGGTTATAGCAACTAGGGGAATGCCTCTGGTGAGTGGAGTAACGGAGTGATAGCGTGTTGGAGGCTCAAACACTGAAAAGGTGAACGGGCATGGTGATATCGAGCACGGAGTTCGTTAAAGAAATCCATCAGATGGTGCAAAACAAGCACTCGAAAGATCATCCGATCATCGGCATGATCGAGGACGGCAAGCTTGACCGCGAGCAGCTGAAGGGTTTTATCGGGCAATTTTATTTATTTTTTCCCAAGCCGTTTCCGAAACCGATCGCGGCGATGCTGGCGCGCTGTCCGGACGATCCGGAGCTGGAGAAGATGTGGATCGAGAACGTGGTGGAAGAGGGGACGGGGGAGATCACCGGCACCGACAGCCACAAGGGGCTTTTTATCCGCTTCGCCAAAGCTTGCGGCTACAGCAAAGAGGAACTCGATCGCGTCGAACCGACTCCGGAAACTCAAGCTTTTCTTGACTGGCGCGAGTTGTTGATGTACCAGCGCTCCTGGCTCGAACTTTACGCCTGCCAGGGATTTTGCCTCGAAGGCACCGCCAACCCGCGCATGACGCGGATCGTCAACGGGTTGACCAAGCATTATGGCTTTGACCGCGAGTCGGAAGACATTCGTTACTGGACGCTCCACATGGGGGTTGACGAAGAGCATATGAAAGTCGGCCCGCTGGCGATCGAGCGCTACGCGGTGACCGAACCGCAGCAAACGCTGGTGCGCGCTTCGGTGCAAAAGACACTGGATCAATTCTGGTTGGCTTTCGACGGCATCAAGCGCGCCTTTGTCGACAAGGATCCGCTCTACGCGCGTTGGCGCGGCGGCAAATAATCCGAGGAGAAGCGACCATGGAAATGATCGACTTATCGAGAGTGATCTACGACGGCATGCCCAAGATTCCGATTCTCCCCGATGTGCATGTGCAAAAATTCTTGAGCCTCGAGAAGGGCCATCCTTTGAATGTGACCGAAATGTCTCTGCCGTGCCACGCCGGCACCCACGTCGATGCGCCGATTCATATCGTCGCCAACGGCAAGTCGATCGATGAACTGCCGGTGGACGCCTTTGTCGGCATGGGCGCCGTGGTGAGCGTCCAAAAAAATGGCGGCGAGGAGGTCACCGCGAAGGATCTCGAAACATCCGGCGTTGCCGTCAACCGCGGCGACATTCTGCTGCTCCATACCGGTTGGGATGAGAAATTCGACAGCCCCGATTACAACCTGCACCCGTATCTTTCGGTCGATGCCGCCGAGTGGATGGTGCAAAAGGGCATCAAGATGTTTGGCATCGACTGTATTACGGTGGATCTGCCGACTCCGCTGCGGCCGAAAGGGTTCGATTTTCCGGTCCATCGGACGCTGCTCGGCAACAATGTCCTGATCGCCGAAAACGTCACCAACATCGGCAGTATCGTTGGCAAGCGCACGCGCATCATGGCTCTGCCGCTGCGCGTCAAAGGCAGCGACGCCGGCCACGCGCGCATCGTTGCTGAGGTTTTGAATTAGAACTCGGAGGAGTTAACTGCAAGGAACGCAAAGGTCGCAAAGCGCTTTTTCGCGTGCTTCTTTGAACAAATAGCTTCAACTGGCGCAAATCGTTTTTATGGCAACCACGCAACGAATCAGCGGTATCATCGGCGCTTGTCTGACTCCGTTTGGCGCCGACGATCGGGTCGATTACAAAGCGCTCGAAAGGGAAATCGAGTTTCTCATACCGGATTGCGACGCGATCACGGTGGCGGCGGTCGAGGCGGCGGAATATACGATGCTGTCTCGTGACGAAAGAAAAGAGCTGCTCAAAGTGGCCACCGAAATGATCGCTAAACGCGTACCGGTGATCCTCGGCTGCTCGAGCGCCTCGCCGCGCGAGGTGCTGGACCTGGCGGAGTACGCCGCCAAGGTGGGCGGTGATTTCATCCAGGTCTTGATGCCGCTGCGGCCCTGGGGAGGCCAGCCGACGATCGCCGAACTCATGGAGTTTTACACCCAGGTGGCGTCGGGAAGTCCGCTGCCGGTGACCTGCTATCACAATCCGGGGCCGGGCGCCGATCCGCCGCAGGATGCCTTCGTCAAGATCAGCGAGATCGATAACATCCGCTATTTCAAGGAAAGCTCGCGCGACATCACCAAGATCTCCCGCCTGATCGAACAGATCGAACTGGCGGGCCGCGGCCACTATTTCACGACGATGCAGCCTCTGCTGGTGACTCTCATGCTCGGCGGATCGGGAGCAACCATGCCGCCGCCCGGGACGCGCATCGGCGCCCAGATCGTCAAGGCGTTTCGCGCCGGAGACCTCGAAACGGCGCGCTTTTGGGCCCGCTGTTACGCGCTATTTCCCGGCAAATGGGGCGCTTATGGTTTGCCGCCGGTGATGAAGTCGGCGATGAAACATTTCGGGGTAGATATCGGCAATCCGTGCCGACCCTACGCCCCGGTAAGCCCGCGCGACCACGAGCAGATCGGCCAGTTCCTCCATCAGGTGGGGCTCATCGGCGAGGCCGGACCGACGCCGCAAGGGCTGCTCAGCGCCAGCGAAAAACTACGCCAGGAAGATACATTCCTCCGCTAATCGACAGTCAAAGCTAAAGTGTGAGTTGAGCTCTGGAGAGGTCGTCAGGATCGATTTATGGAATGGCTTAAGGACATCTCGGACCGGCTGATCATTTGGCTCTTGCGCACGACTTCGGGCTTCGGCAGGGAACTCACTGCGGACGGCCGGAAAGAGCAAGCTCACTGGCGCGATCTGCGCTGGCGCAACTTGCAGGCGCTCGCGCAGCGTTCCCGGCAGCGTTTCGGGATGAAGGAAAAAGCCGGTTAGGGGTTGAGGCCGCGTGCAGGGACGTAAAAGGATAGTGATTCTGGGCGGGGGCTGCGGCGGCGTGGTCGCCGCGACCCACTTGGGCCGGAAGCTCGGCGCCGATCATGAGGTGATCCTGATCGACCGGCGCGCTGACCATCTATTCATGCCGGCGTTTCTCTTCATTATGCTCGGCCAACGGCAGCCGCGCGACATCCGCCGGAGCCTGCGGGCGCTTGAAAAACGCAACGTCAAGGTGATCCAAGCTGAGATACGCGGCATCGATCCGGCGCGTCAAGAGATCGATCTCGACCAGGAAAAGATCGCCTACGATTATCTGATCGTCTCCTTGGGGCTGCAAACGCGCCCTGATCTAGTGCCCGGCTTCAGCGCCGCAGCGCAGCATCCGTGGGAAATGGAGCCGGCAGAGCGCCTGCGCGATAGCCTCGCGGCCTTTAAGGGCGGCAGGGTAGTCGTGGGCGTGCCGCTAGGTCCCTATCGTTGCCCGCCGGCGCCCTACGAGGCGCAGTGGCTGCTTGACAGCTATTTTCGCCAGCGTGGTATTCGCGAGCGCGTGCAGATCGAGTACTTCACCCGTGACGCCGAGCCCACCGGCGAAGCGCACGAGCCGGTGGTCTGGATGGATGCTGAAAGCAAGCGGCGCGGCATCAAGCAGAACTATGAATTCATCGTCCGTTCCATCGATGCGGAAAATAAACTCGTCAACGGCTTATACAACTACAAGATCAGCTATGACCTGCTGGTCATGGTGCCGCCGCACCGGCCGGCACAGGTGCTGCTCGACAGCGGCCTCGCCGATACGGAGAACGGTATCCGGGTCGATTACGATACCCTCAAAACGAAGTGGGACAATGTTTATGCCATCGGCGACTGCGCCGATATGCCGGCCTCCAAGGCTGGCGGCGTAGCGCACCAGGAAGCGGATGTGCTGGCGCACAACCTCGCCGTCGAACTTACCGGTAAGGGCAAGCCGGTCCAGCTCTGGCTCCACACCATATGACTATTGGCGTTCGGCGCTGGACGCGCCGCGGCCAATCGAACCACTTATCCGACCGGCTGGCCACCCTTTGGCGTCACCGATCCCAGAACCATCGGACCGTCGAAGCTGATCTATTGGGCCAAGATAGGCTTCGAGAAATGGTGGCTCTGGCGCTATTTCTAGCATTGCTTCCTTGAAAAGCTGCACCCCCGCCCAGAAGCGGAGCGGAAAGTGGGGGAGGCCATTTAGCAAAGCGCCCCCATATTCACACCGCGAGCAAAATATCAAAGTTTACATAATATTTCTTATCCGACATTTGATTTACGAGAGAATAGGGCGACACCATCGCGTCAATGGCCGCCAGACGCAGAGCCGTGGTTTTGAGAGAATGCTATTTCTGGGCGGGCGCCGGCGCGGGTTCGGCTGCCGTCAATTCAGCCAGTTTGATTACGAGCGGTGAACCGGGATTGTCTTTTACGTATTCCTTGTAGCTAGCGATCATCAGCGCTTTGTCGCCGAGCTGTTCGGCGCAGCGGGCTTTTCCCAGCAAGGCGTCGGCTTGCAGTGCGCCGGAAATTTTCTGCGCTTCCGTGAAATGCTCGATCGCCATCTTGCATTGGTTCATGCGCTCCTCGGCCGAGGCTAGCACCATCAACGCCAATTGCCTGTAAAGGCTGTTCGGCTTGGTCGCCGATAGCGCACGTTGGGCCGAGCTCAAGGCCTTTTCGAGGTCGCTCTTCGCGAGGTGAATATTGGCCTGATACAGATGCGCCAGACCGGCGTAGCGCGACCAGCGGTAGCCTTGCACTTTCTCGAACGCAGCGAGCGCTTCGGCATATTTGGTGTCTTGATAAAGCTCCACCGCCTTGACGAACTCTTGGCCTGCGGTGACGTTTTGCCGCTCTTTAAAGGCCTGCCAGCTCCAAATCATCACTGCAATCGCGAGGGCGGCGCTGAGGATCCCGAAAACGACAACTTTGTGGCTGCCAAAGAAGTCAATCGCCTTTTCGGAATTGACCTGGAACCAGTCGGGTTGGCGGAGATCTTTGCGAGCGATTCTTTTGCTTGCGGTTGCCATGGACAAGCGGCGCTGCGAGGCAAATAGCCGGCCGCTATTGCTTGTACTTGAAATCGGCGGGCCCCATTTTTTCGAGGATCTCGGCCCATTTTTCCTGCGACACGTTGGAGACGTTCTCGAGCGGCGGTTCTTTGCCCTCGTCGCTCTGCTGCAAGACGCTCGACGCTTCGAGCACCGCTTTGGCGACGTAGATCGGACTCTTGGTCCGCAGCGCCAGAGCAATGGCGTCACTCGGCCGCGAATCGATCATCAATTGACGTCCGGCCAAACTGATATTGAGAGCGGCGTAATAGGTATTCTCCTTTAGTTCGGTGATTTCCACCGAATCCACCGATCCACCGACTTCGCCCAGAATGGTCTTTAACAGATCATGGGTCATGGGCCGGGCCATTTTGATGCCTTCGATTTCGGTGGCCATGGCGGTGGCTTCCAACAGGCCGATCCAGATCGGCAAGTTGAGCTTATTTTCCGTGTCTTTGAGGATGACGATCGGAGTTTTGGTCACGGGATCCAACGTCAAGCCGCCCACCGACATCTGTATCGTGTCTTCCTTTTTGGTCATGATCCGTTTCCTTTTAGTTGAGAAGTAAAGCGGGCTCTTCCGGCAGCAGCTCACCCAACAACGAGTTGGCCGTCGCGCTGACAATGCGTACTTTTACCGTTTGCCCGACCAGGCTCTCGGGCGCGCCGACATTGACGATGCGGTTGCTTCGCGTCCGGCCCATCAGCCGGCCGCTTTTTAGTTTCGCCGGACCCTCGAGCAAAATCTCTTCCACGTCGCCGACGCGCCGGCGATTTTTCTTTAGCGAGATCGCTTGCTGCAGGTCCTGCACGCTCTTCAGACGCTCTTTCTTTACGCTCGGATCGACGTCGTCCTCGTAAAGTTTCGCCGAAACCGTCTGCGGCCGCGGTGAATACGTAAACGAGAATAACTCATCATATTCCACCCGTCGAAGTAATTCTAGAGTGTCGCCAAATTCATCGTCGCTTTCACCGGGAAAACCGACGATAACATCGGTGCTCAAGGCCACCTGCGGGCAGCGCCGGCGCAAAGCGTCAATGCGCGCCAGGTATTCGTCGCGGCTATAACCCCGGCGCATGCGCTGAAGTACCGTGTCCGATCCCGACTGTACCGGCAAATGAAGGTGTTCGCAAAGATTGCGGCAGGTGGCGAAGGCTTCAATCAGCTCCGGCGACAGGTCCTGCGGGTGCGACGTCGTGAAGCGAATACGCTGCAAGCCTTCGACCGCGTCGACGCGGCGCAAAAGTTCGGCGAAACTCAATTCACCGGCGCTCAGTTTGCCGTAGGAGTTTACGTTTTGACCCAAGAGCATCACCTCTTTGACGCCCTGGGCGACCAAAGCTTCGATTTCGGCGATGATGCGCGCGCTCGGCCGGCTCACCTCGCGCCCGCGCACGTGCGGCACGATGCAGAAGCTGCAAACCTTGTTGCAGCCTTGCATGATCGTCACGTACGCCTTGGCGCCGTGGACGCGCGCGTCCCCTTCCGCGAGGTCTTCCATGTAACCCGGATCGCGATAAAAAGCGACCTCCACCGGCCGCGCCCGGGCCGACTCGGCCTGCTCGACCAACTCCGGCAGCTTGTGAATATTATGAGTGCCGAAAACGATATCGAGGTGGGGAATTCGCCTGAGCAGGTTCTCCCCTTCCTGCTGCGCGACGCAGCCGCCGACTCCAATGATCACGCCGTCACGATAGTCTTTGAACTCCTTCCAGCTGCCGAGCGCGCTGTAGACTTTCTGCTCGGCTTTGTCGCGCACGCTGCAGGTGTTGAGCAGGAGCAGATCGGCCGTGTCGATGCGCTCCGTCTGAATATAGCCGCTGCGCCGCAGCACCCGAGCGATGCGCTCGGAGTCATACTGGTTCATCTGGCAGCCGTAAGTTTGGATATAGAATTTCTTCGGCATACAGGATCGGAGCGCCTCAGAGCATGCGCATCACGGCGTAATCAGATCGACAATTTTATAGAGCTGGCTGATGCTGCGGCACTCCTCGGCAACATGGCAGTGCGGCGCATAGCGGGGCATCTCGCTGTCGCCAATGCCCCAGGTCATGCGGCTCTCCGGGTTGAGCCAGATGAGCTGTTTGGCTTTGCGTCTCACCTCGCGCAGGACCCAATCGGCGGGCCGATTGTAGTTATTTCTGCCGTCGCCGATGATCAGTACCGTGGTCTTGCTGGTAATCGCCGGGAAAAAATTTCGGTGAAACTGTTCGAAAGCGCGGCCGAAGTTGGAATGCGAGAACACGTCGATCACGTCGCCTTTGAGGGCAGTCTCCACCGCCGTGGAAATGTCGTTGTCCTCGAACAATTTCGTCACCTCGCCGATCTCGGCGACAAAAACGAAACTGCGCACCTTGGCGTAGAGATCCTGCACCGAATAGACAAACTGCAGCATGAAACGCGAGGCGTTCAGAACCGAGTCGGAGATGTCGCAAAGGACCATGACCTGGGGTTTGGTCTTCTTGCGCCGGTCGAGCTGAATTTGAAACGGCACGCCGCCGTACTGGAGATTTTTGCGCAGGGTCTCTTTGACGTTGAAGCGGCCGCGGACGGCCTTCTTACGGCGCACCGACAGGCGGTTTTTGAGCCGCTGCGCCAGGCGCGCCACCGCGTCGTTCATGCGCCGAATGTCATCCTCGGTATAAAAAGAAAAACTCTTATCCGCGAGCGCGCTCCGCTGCTGGTTGTCGCGCGGCTCGACTCCCTGCTTGCGCTGTTCTTGCTGGATGATTTCGCGCAAGAGCCGGTTGAGATCGCGCATGCGCTCGTCCAAGTAGCGCATCACGTCTTGCAGGGCCTCGCCGCTCTGGGCGAGCATCTGGAGCATGCCCCTGAAGCGCTCGATTTCGCTTTGCACGCGCTCGAGCCGAAGCCGCATCATCATGCGCGTGTAGGGGGTATGGCGCAGGCTCTCCGGCGTGCCGCCGTTCATTTCCTGCTCGACGGCCTCGCGCAGCAGCCGCTCAAGCTCGGCGCGGTTGTTTTGTAACAGCGCTCGGGTAAGCTCGGAAAGCTCCCCTGCCATTTCTTTGAGCAGCTTCTGAATCTGCTCGAGCATCTGCTGAAACTGCTCGGGAGTAAGACCGAGATCGTCCATGATCTTGCGATCGAGGGCGTCGAGAGCCTGGCCGATGCCAAGGAAAAAATAATCGAACAGCTCGTCGAACGGTTGGATGTCGCCGGTGCGTTTGACCAACGTCGCGCGCAGCGCGCTGCGAAACAGCTGCTGATCGCCGATGCCAAGCAATTCCAGCGCGCGAAAGGCATCCATGTTCTCGGACAAAGAAACCCGAATACCGTTTCGGCGCAGCACATTGGCGAACTCGATGACGCGCGATTGCATGGAGAAAAGTTAGTGCAGATGATCCTTTTCGCCGCCCCCCGCCGCCGGCCTTTGCGCCTGCTTCTCGGCGAGAAAGGATTTGAGTTCCTGGTGCGCTTTACGGATATCGGCTTCGTATTTCATCAGCGCCGACATGGTCTGATCGACCAGCTCGTGATCGAGCTCTTTGATGTTCAACAGGGTGAGCGCGCGCACCCAGTCGAGCGATTCGCTGATGCTCGGCGTCTTCTTCAGGTCGAGCTTGCGCAGCCGATGGAGCAAGCGCACCACTTCGTCAGCCAGTTTGCTGCCGACGCCGGGCACTTTCAGCGTGATGATTTCCTTTTCCCGCTCCGCCTCGGGAAAATCGAGATAGAGATGCAGACAGCGCCGTTTGAGCGCATCGGACATTTCCCGGCTGTTGTTGCTCGTGAGCACAACCAGCGGCACGTGCTTCGCCTTGAGCGTGCCGATCTCAGGAACGGTAATCTGGAAATCGCTCAAGACTTCGAGCAGAAAGGCCTCGAACTCGGCATCGGACTTGTCGATCTCGTCGATCAGCAGCACCACCTGTTGATCGGAGAGCAGGGCCCGCAACAGCGGGCGGGGCAACAAAAACCGGTCGGAAAAGAACACGCCGTCCTGTTTGGCGACGTAATCGACCGCTTCTTTGAGCGTCTTGGCGCCCTGCAGCACTTCGCCGATTTTGTCTTTGAGTATCTGGGTGTAGAGGAGTTGCTTGGCGTATTCCCATTCGTAGAGCGCTTTGGCTTCATCCAACCCCTCGTAGCATTGCAGCCGGATGAGCTCCATCCCCAGGCTTTCGGCCAACACTTTGCCGAGCTCGGTCTTGCCGACTCCTGCCGGCCCTTCGACCAGGATCGGTTTTTGCAATCTCGTGCCCAAGTAGACCACCGTAGCGACGCTCTTGTTGCACAAATAGTTCTGCTTGCCCAGACCCGAAATCACTTCATCGACGGACTGAAACATGGCTGCCCTTTCCAATTTGACGAGGCTAACACAATCATTTCTGAACGACAAATAACCGGCGCGGTAGCGGACAAAACCGCAGCGCGACACGTCGCACAAAGCACGCCAAGGACGCAAAAAAATGAATTCTTAAGGCGATTCAGCCGATTTGCACAAGCGGCGTGCTTTAGCTAAACCAGACCTGTGTGTACGCTGGCGTTGTATTTTCGAATCTTTGAGCGCTATCCCCTGCTGTTGGCGGCGAACCGGGACGAACACTACGACCGGCCGACGGCGCCACCGGCGCTGTGGGACGGAAATCTCAAAATTATCGCGGGAAGGGACCTGCGCGCGGGCGGCACGTGGCTCGGGTTTAACGAGTTTGGCCTCGTGGCAGCGATCTTGAATCGGCGCATCGACGGTTCACCGCTGGCGCCGAGGACGGCGCGTTCACGGGGGCTTCTTTGCGCCGAAATATTGCGAGCAGAAACACCGGCCGAGGCGGCGCGCGTTATCAAAGAAGACGGCGCGCGCTATAATCCTTTTACGCTCGTTTTTGCTGATAAAGACGCGGCTTACGTTGCCTACAACGACGAAGCGAAAATTCATCTTGAGCCATTGCAACCCGGACTGCATGTTTTCAGCAGCGCGGCGGAATTCGACCTGCATTGCGCCAAGGCGAAGCGCGCCCACGCCGGGTTTGCTCAATTGCAGGGTCCGCTCAATCGGCAGGCAGAGCAGCCAAGCGAATGGTTGGCGCCCCTGCAAACGATTCTGAGCGATCATTCTCTCGCGGACGGTTCGGATAATCCGGGCGACGCCATCTGCGTGCATCGGGAAAGCTCCGGTACGGTGTCATCGAGCGTGATATTCCTGGCACAGCCCGAGGAGCGTTTTGTTAGCTTCCATTGCTCGGGCCCGCCTTGCCAAAACGATTTCGGCGCGGCGCTCAACCTGGCGGTGCGATGAGCGATCCGCGTCCGGCCAAACCAGCCGCCACGGTCATTTTATTGCGTGAGGCATCATCCGGCTTTGAAGTGTTTCTCACGCGGCGCCCGGATGCCATGCCCGTCCTTGCCGGCATGTATTGTTATCCGGGGGGGACGGTGATTAAGGACGATGGCAGCGCGCGCCTGGCGGAACGCTCGATCGGACTGACACCCGCGGAGGCGCGGCAGATTATCGGCGCCCGGCATAGTCCGCTCGAAGCGATCGGCTTTTGGATCGCGGCGATTAGAGAAGTTTTCGAGGAAGTCGGCGTGCTTCTCGCGCGCGAGCAGTCGGGTGCCCGCTTGAGCATGGATGCGGCGCGCCGCCAGCGCTTGGCCGAGAAGCATGCCGCGCTGTTGGCGAAGTCGCTTAGTTTTGCTGAATTGCTGGAAAGCGAGCATCTGGTGTGCGATCTCGCAAGCTTGGGTTATTTTTCCCATTGGCAGACACCCACCCAGGTTGCGCAGCGGTTTGCGACGCGCTTTTTCATAGCGTTGCTACCCCACGGCCAAACTCCATGGGTGGCGTCCTATGAGGTCGCGCACGGCCTCTGGCTCACGCCCGACGCCGCGATCCAGCGCTTCAGGCGGGGTGAGCTGCCGATGATTTTTCCAACCTTTGCGGGATTGCGAACCCTGGCTGATTTCGCGACGTTGGAGAGCGTGCTGCGAGAGTACGGCATCCGAAGAGCTTCTGAATAACGGCTGTGAAAATGAAAAAAATGATGATGAGAGGAAACCGACGCCGAAGGATCCGCAATTCCAATCAGGTAAACAGGTAAGGGGCGCGGAGTTAATCCGGCTTTTGGCAGAGATCTGCTGGCGGTGAAACTTCACTGCCCTGCTGCCACAGATCTCGATAGCGTACCGCAACCACTTCCTCGTACGGCACGGGACGAGTAAGCTGTCCAACGGTTTCGGCAAAGCGATTCATTTTCGCAACCATTTCCTCGGTGATCACGGGGTCATAGAAAACTACGTCGCGGGCGATAACGTCGGCTATCAGTTCGCCGGCATCCTTGGGAAACTTGCGCAGGCCCACTTCGCGCGCCAGGGATGGATCGGCGCACAACGCCTGCTGGGCTTTGACAATCGCGCGTACTGCGGCGGCCATGACATTCGGCTCGCGGCTGATAAATTCATCCGTGCTCGCCATCCCGGCGAAGGTGCAAAAGCGGATCTCCGCCGGGTCATCGCCACGGCGCACGTCGATCAGTATCTTTCCGGCACCGCTGCGGGTGGCCGTTTCTCCGCCCATGGCGTTGGCCCAAAAGCCGTCGATCTGGCCGTCTGCCAGCGCGCGCGCGGCGAACACGCCGAAAGAAACATGGCGCGACCTGGCGCCCGGCAGTTCAACGATTTTCACGTCTCGGCCAAGCTCAAGCCCACCTGATCTCAACAATTGCTTGAGTGCCAGATCGGGACCTTGCGCCGCAGTAATCCGAAGGCCTTTGAGGGCGGTCAAATCACCTCGCCGAGCGTTGACAGTCGAGCGAACAACCAGCAACCACGGGGTGCCGCGCGACAGAGCAACGGCGATCTTCGCTCCCTGCCAGTTGCTAAATTCGGTGAGGATGTCGAAGACCGAACCGGCGATCATCGCATCGGCACTGCCCTGGCGGAGCGCCTTGGTAGCGCCGAGCATCGGCACCAGTTCGATTTGGGCTTCCAATCCTTCGGCTTTGAAAAAACCCAGTTCATCGGCCGCCAAAGCCGGAAAACAAGTGTTACTCACCAAATCAACGGCTGCGATACGAAGTTGCACGGGACCTCCGAAGTAAAAATCTCAGTTTGTTAGCGAAAATGACTCAAGGGATTAGCGGGCGGCGATAATCGCGCCGCATTGTTCGCAGCGGTAGCGCACTGCACTCGAGCCGCTCTGGGCGAGCGTCTCAAACTGATAATTTTTTGCGCCTTCGCGGTCAAAACATTCGGGACAGAAGCCGCCAGCCAATTCGTCGGCCGAAATCGTCAGATGGCAATGCGTGCAGCGCACCGTGCCTTTTCGTTCAGGGAGCAGTTCCAGCGTCGCGTGCTTGCAGTCACTCATCGCGACACCGATTCCAATTCCTGCCAACGGGCATAGGCGGCCTCGAGCTCCCCCTTGAGCGCCTCAATTCTTTCCATGACGGCGGTTATGCCATCGCTCCCCTGCCGGTAAAAATCAGCTTCGCCCATTTTGGCGTGCAAATCCGCCTGCTCGCTCTCGAGGGCTTCGATCCTTGCCGGTAAACCCTCCAGCTCGCGCTGTTCCTTGTAGGTGAGTTTGCGCGGTTTATCGCTGTGCTTGATCCGTGCGGCGGCGGCTTCCACGGTTGCCTGCTGGCGCTTCGCTGCCGCCGGGGCGTCTGGAATCTGCCGTTGATAACTTTCCCAGTCCTCATAGCCGCCGGCATACTCGTTGAAATGACCGTTCCCTTCGTACACCAACGTGCTGCTGACGACATTATCGAGAAAGGTCCGATCGTGGCTCACCAGCAACAACGTACCCTCGTACTCCGACAGCAACTCTTCGAGCAGCTCCAATGTGTCCACGTCCAGATCGTTGGTCGGTTCATCGAGCACGATCAGATTGGCGGGCTGAGCGAAGATTTTCGCCAGCAATAAGCGATTGCGCTCGCCTCCAGAAAGCGCTTTGACGGGCGAGTCGATGCGCTGGGGCGGGAAGAGAAAGTCCTTCAAATAGCCGATCACATGGCGCGAGCGGCCGCGCACCGTGACGTAGTCGGAGTCGCTCATGTTTTCCCGGACGGTTTTTTCCACGTCCAGCATGCGACGATGTTGGTCAAAATAGGCCACTTTCAGGCGCGTGCCGAGGACGATCTCGCCGGTGGTGGGCTCCAGTTCGCCCAGAATCAATTTCAAGAGGGTGCTTTTGCCGGAGCCATTGGGTCCGATGATGCCAACACGGTCGCCGCGTAAAATGCGCGTGGACAGATCGCGAATGATGGTCCCGTCTTCGTAGCGAAAGCTGACGCGTCGAACATCGACCACTAGCCGGCCGGAGAGCGCGCCGGCATCGATAGTGAAGCGCGCCTTACCCTGGGCGCTCAGCCGTGCGGCCTTTTCCTTGCGCAGCGCCTGCAGCGCCCGCACCCGCCCTTCGTTCCGCGTGCGCCGCGCTTTGATGCCCTGCCGTATCCAGGCTTCCTCTTCGGCAAGTTTGTTGTCGAATTTCGCGCCAGCGCGCGCTTCGATATCGAGCAGTTCGTCCTTCTTCTGCAAATAGCGGTCGAAGTTGCCGGGATATGAAGTCAGCTTGCCGCGGTCAAGATCGACGATGCGCGTGGCCAGGCGGCGCACGAAGGTCCGGTCATGGGTGATGAACATCACCGCGCGGTTGTAGTTGAGCAGATAATTTTCCAGCCAGGTTATGGCGTTGATATCGAGATGATTCGTGGGCTCGTCGAGCAGCAGCAAATCAGGCTCGCAGACGAGCGCCCGGGCCAACATGACCTGCCGGCGCGTTCCGCCGGAGCAGTCGGAAAGACGCTTGTCTTCGGGAAGTTTCAAACGGGTCAGCACGGTTTCGACTTTTTGGTTGATGTTCCAGCCGCCCAGCGTCTCGATACGCGCTTGCAGATGGGCTAGCTCCCGCAGTGCCTCTTGTTTGGCGAGCTCGGAACGAGCGGCCCAGTGATGATACTGCGCGAGCAGCGCGCCCAATTCGCCGATGCCGCCCGCGACTACTTCGAAAATCGTTTGCTCGGTGTCGGGCGGCACCTCCTGCTCAAGGTGGGCAACGCGGAGCGTGTCCGTGCGCCAGACCTCGCCTTCGTCGGGCGTCACGGCGCCGCTGAGCACTCTGAATAGAGTCGTCTTTCCGGTGCCGTTACGACCGACCAAACAGACCCGCTCGCCGGCGTCGATTTGGAAGTCCACATGACTCAACAACGGCAGATGGCCGTAGGCGTGGGAGACGTTTTCCAAGCGCAGCAAAGGCATAGAGACGAAAAAGAGATCGCTAGGATTTTAGCAGGTTTTCTTAATAGCACGAATGGGCCGCGGGTAACTGGAATCGCTCGAGCGATTGGCACGCAGTACCAATATCCCGCCTGCTCTGAAAAACGGGTTCCAGTAGATTCGATGATGCGAAACGTTGCAATCGTAAAGAGCGCCCGCTACCCTCCGGAATAACTGAAAGCGCCGAACGATTAAAACTACTTGATCACTGTCTCGCTAGCGAGGAGGCCATGATGGTAAGGAGATTATTGCTCGTCCTGAGTTTGGCGACCACTGCAGCGGCACAGCAAAAGGGCTGGGAGAAGGAATGGAACGAGACCTTGGCAGCGGCAAAAAAAGAAGGCCGCGTTGCCGTCGCCGGCTCGCCGGACCCCGTGATGCGCAATGAAATCATTCCCAAGTTCACCTCCCGCTTTGGTATTCAAGTCGAGTTCATCGCCGGGCGCGCGGTCCAATATATCGCCAAGGTTAAAACCGAGCGCTCCGCCGGCATCTATTCGGTTGACCTTTTTATGACGGGGGTCGACAGCACCGTCAATACGCTTTATCCGGAAAAGCTGATCGACCCTCTGCGCCCGCTGATGATTCTTCCAGAGGTGATCGACGGCGCCAAGTGGAAAACCGGCAAGCTGTGGTTCATTGAACCGGAAGAGCGATATATTCTTCGGGTTTTCCGCTCGGTGAGCGGCCATCTATTCTATAATGCCGAACACGTCAAAGCCGAAGAGGTGCGCGCGGCGAAAGACCTGCTCAATCCCAAATGGCGCGGCAAAATTTCTACCGACGATCCGATGGTCAACGGCACCGGAGCGAACAACGCGGCGATGCTCTATTCGGAGCTCGGCGCCGACTTCGTCAAGCGGCTCTTTATCGATCAAAACATGGTCTTTTCACGCGACCGCCGCCAGTACACCGATTGGCTCGCGCGCGGCACTTATCCGATCTGTCTGAGCTGCCGCGAGGACGATCTCAAAGCGCTGCGCAAAGATGGTTTCAAGCTGGTTGAAGTCTTCGACCTGTCGGATGTAAGCACGCGAGTGAACGGTTCACCGTGGCTGCTGACATATGCCAATAAGGCGCCTCATCCCAACGCAGCCCGAGTTTTCGCCAACTGGATCGCCTCCAAAGAAGGACTGGAAATCTACTCGCGCGGCTACGGCGCCGCCACCCTGCGCACCGATGTCGAGGAATCGTTTTTAGATCGTGCCACGGTCCCCCGTCCGGGCGTCAAATATTTCGACGATACCGAATGGAGCTGGACCATCACCGGCAGGAAATCGGCGCGCGAGAACATGCAGCAATTGCTGCGCGAACACGGCAAAAAATAGTTACCTAATCGCGATCACTCCTGGTGCGAAAATTTAACTCGCCAGTTTAGCCATACTCCCGCCCTTGGGACCATGGTCCATGGACTAAAGTCCTATAGATCAGTTGTAAAACCTTGGTATCAACTGTCGCTTGCAAGCGACAGCTGATATGTCGTATAGCCGTTTGTCGGAAATGGTTTCGGCTCGGCAGCTAGCCTTGAGCCGAGGGGAGAAGAACATGTTCGAGAATAAGTCAAAGCTAATCGTTACGGTTTTTTTCCAATTGCTTCTTTTGAGTCAGATCACGCAGGTGGCCGCCCAGGGGCGCAGCGCCGAGGCTTTGGCCCGCGCCGCCGAGGTAAAAGAGAAACACGTGCAGGATCTTATGGAGCGCTTCGGTGTGGTAGGCGTGGGCATTGGGTTCGATCAGCAAGGTGAGGTGGCGATCAAAGTATTTGTAGAGACCCAAGCTGAGACAGCCAATCTCCCTCAATCTCTGGACGGCGTCCCCCTGGTTGCCAAGGTAACCGGCAAGATCGTCGCGATGGATTGCCTTAAAGATAGCAACCAGTGGGATCCCACCGCCAGGTGTGATCGTCCGGTTCCCATCGGGGTTTCAACCGGTCATCCCAACGTCACCGCCGGCACCATTGGGGCGCGGGTAAAGGATAGTAGCGGTAACGTGTACGCGTTAAGCAACAACCATGTCTATGCGGCGGAAAACCAAGCCAACGAAGGGTTGGACCCTGTGTATCAGCCCGGAGTGTTCGACGGTGGCTTATCGGAAAATACTATTGGGACCCTGCACGATTTTGAGCCGATCAGGTTTTGTACCCCATTCTTGGTATTTTGGCTTTGCTCGCAAACCAACACCCTCGATGCCGCGATCGCCATTTCTTCAAGCGCGAATCTCGGCAACTCCACGCCGCCCTATGGTTATGGAATCCCTAGGTCGACTATCTTTGGTGACAACAATGGAGACGGCTCTTTTGATAATATCAATGATCTTTTGAATTTGCCTGTACAGAAGTGTGGCCGGACGACCGGTTGCACGACGGGAAGGATCACGGCAGTCAATACCACCATCGATGTCGGTTACGGCGCTGGACTGGCGAGATTCGTGAATCAAATCATTGTCGAGTCGGACGTTGTTTTTATTGGCGGTGGTGATTCGGGTTCCTCCCTTGTGGACCAGAATCGTTATCCCGTTGGTTTGCTCTTCGCCGGCGGCAATGGCGGTCTGATGGCTGTCGCGAACCGCATTGATCTCGTGCTCAACCGATTCGGCGTAACGGTCGACGGAGAAGCGGCACCGCCGCCACCACCGGACACTCTAGGACCGCTAACTTCTTCTGTGAATGTGAGTCCCAATCCGACTGCGGGCGCCACGTCGGTAAACCTTTCCGCTGCGGTGAATGATTCGAGCACCGGCGGTTCCGCCGTGGCAGCTGCCGAGTACTTCATCAACAGCGTAGGCGATTACGGAACCGGCACCCCTATGAATGCCTCAGACGGAGCCTTTAACTCGATGAGCGAGGGTGTTACGGCATCTATCAATGTATCCCCGTATATAGGCCAGACGATCACCCTTTATGTTCGGGGCCGGGATTCTAAAAATAATTGGGGCGCTGTCAGTTCTGTAGCCTTGAATGTGACCGCTGCGCCGCTTGCCTTTGACGGTTTTGAGGGGGGGTGGTCTGGGGGGAATGGTTGGGCTGGCGCGTGGACGCGCTCGGGAGATGCCAGCATCGTGACCAGCGGCGGTTCCTACGCCGGTTCCTACCATCTACGTCTCAGGAGGTCGACCGGATACGCGGCGCGGTCGGTAAACCTCGGCTCGAGTGGCGCTTACCTAAGCTTCTGCGCCAAGGTGAATTCCTTTGAGAGCTCGGACAAGGCAGAAGTGAAGATCAACGGCGCCGTAGTGAAAACGTTCACTAACGCTACTCAGAGCAACAATACCTACGCGTGCTACAACGGCTCGAGCAGCATTCCGCTACCGAGCGGAACTGTGACGATCGCCTTTGACGCAGGGATGTCCAATCAGGATGACTATTGGTACATCGATAATATTGAAGTGAAGCGCACTCCGTGAGCGATGGGCCACGCCGCCCAAAAAATCGCGGCTTGCGCCCTTGCGGGAGTCGCTGGATTCCGATCTTCCTCCTGCCGATTTCGAATACCTTCGGTTACGATTTGCCATGCCCGACGGTTTCTTTGACCGCGAATGCCAGCAGGCCGGCGGTAATCAAGGCGAACATGCCGGTCATGGAAATGGCGACGCTGTAACCCGCATGTTCCGCCACAAAGCCGAAAAGCGCGGGGCTTACCAGCGACCCGATCTCGCCGACCATGCGCCAAAAGCCGAAGAAGCGACCACGCGCTTGGGCCGGCGCCATGTCCGTACCGAGCACCTGCATGCTGCCTGAAGTCACAGAGTGGCCGCTGTGAATCCACAGGAAAGCGACGATGAATAGGGTCAGGCCGCTGTGCCACCCGGCGCTGGCAGCGAGGAAAAACCAGCCGGTGGCCATAAAAAGAAAACCCGGCACCATGGTGAATTTGCGGCCGTAACGATCCATTAGATAACCGCAAGAGAGCGTGATCGGGATACCGATGATACTGCTGGTGGTGGCCAAACCGCCCAATCCCTGGGCGCCGAGATCGTAAGCGAACGTGGCGTAAAGTAACAGCATGCCGCCCCATAGAACGCCGCGCGTCATCGACGCGAACAGCTGGGCACAGAAAAAACCGCGATAACGCCGGTCCAACATCAACGCAAGGACGTCGCGGCTGCTTAGCTCATCGCCGGAAGGTCGAGCGGAACGCTGCTGCTTACGCGGTGACGATTCGCGCAATATAAATAGACTGGGCATGATGGCCAACAGCGATAGTATCCCGTGCGCAACAAAAGGCACTTGAATACTCCAGGTGGCGAGCGCGCCGCCGATTGCCGGGCCGATCAAACGTCCCGTGCTTTCCGTTCCCACCATGCCGGTGATCTGCCTTCCTCGTTGCCGCTGTTTGCCGACATCGGCCACCATCGCGAGGCGAGCTTGGCGCCACATCTCCATGGCCGCGCCGCCGATGAAGCGATAGACCAATAGCTGGCCGAATGAGCTTGCGACTGCGGTCAGTCCTGAGGACACAGCCATCAGTAGAGGCCCGGTGATGAGAATCACCGTGCGGCCGAAACGGTCGACCAAAAACCCGCTCGGCACGGCCGCCACTAGACCACCGAGAGCGTGCAGGACGATCACCAAGGACGCGACGCCAAAGCCGGTGTCGAAGGATTTGGCGAACACCGGAATCGCCGGGGTGGCGATGCTTGCGCCCAAGGCGAAAACAAAGGCGGGAAAATAGAGCGTGAGCATCTGTTCAGAAGAATAGGCCGAGGCGCTCTTTTCACCGGTCGGTTTGATGACGGGGGGCATCATGGACTCGTTTGCGCCAACCTCGTCGCGCGGATGGGGAGCGTTTTCGAGGAAGCTCACCCCCCTTCCTATAAACGGACAGCTCGGGTCGGGTCAAACCCTACCGAGCATTGCAGAGTCATTGTGGACAGAATCGGTAACGCCAGGGAAGCTACTGGCAGTTTGTGGCGGCAGCGACCGAAATGAGCGTCGGCGCAAGTGCGCTTATCTGATATGCGGCGGTTTACCAAAAATGACTCTAATTGATCCAATTATTTGACGAACAATCAAATTTTCGCTAAAAATATCGCCCATGGCAAAGCGGTACGATCACTCGAAGTCGTTGCGCATCATCGGGCAAGAGCTGGTTAAGCGGGGCATCGATCTCTTCGAGCTACGCTGTTTGCGCAGCGAATATTATCTTCAGTGCGGCGATCCCACTCCTCCTTATATCGGTCTGATTGAACTAAGCTTCACCGACGATGACCTGATCTCGCTGGAAGTGGCGGCGGTGAGCCAACGCGGCGGAGCTTTTAAGTTTGTCGACTTCGAAGGGCTACCGGAAATATTGCGCGCCGCCGGCCGCCACATCGAAAGTAAAGACGGCATGCTGCTGCGCATCTCCAACACGGAGTCAGGCGAAAACGATACTCTACGTTTGGAGTACGAGAGTCCGGACGGCCGTAACCATCTCGAAGAAGTGCCCCTCGTCGAACTCGCTGAAACCGCGCGGCGCATGTACAAGGAACGCGCGCGCGGTGCCGCTAGCCAGCGTCCACAGGCGCAACCCTGGCGCCACTAGCCGCTTCAACTCATCGCATCACAGGGCGCAGCGCACTCAAAAAAAAGCATCAACGCCGATTCCTCCGCGGGAGAGGAGCAAGGCGAGAATCCTTCAACTGGTCTCGGCTGAATCCAAAAACCTCCAGGTGCGGAAGGCCGCCGCCTGGCCGCCAGGGGTGCCGCTCTCATCGATGAGATTCCAAACCGTCGCGCGCTCGATCAGAAACCGCCGGCCTGTCCGCGACACGCGAACTCCACGATAGTCATCTATGTACCCGCGGCTTGATACTTGAGCGAGCAAAGCGGCGCGCGCTTCGCGGTGCATCGGCTCCGCAGTGAGACGCGACGGCGTACGCACCAGTTGGTCCCAATTGAGTTCAAAAAGCGCCAGAGCAGTCTCGTTCGCGTAATTGAGTATCGGATCCGGCGCCGTGTCATGCGACAGCACGGCAAACGGCGCATGAAACAAGCGCCGTGCCCGCTCGATTTTTACTAAAGCCGGGTCGATCAAATGACCGCCCGTCCAATAATGCCAACTGTCAAGCAAGCGCTCCGCGTGGGCAGACAGAAAATCGTTGGCGGCGCTCGGATAGTCGGTCGTCGGCTGCATAGTACACGCGTGACTGCTGCGGAGTCTACGGAGGAATTTCCCCGGACACAAGCCGCGCTCGGCCCGGCGGCGAAAAGCTGGAATCAGTCGAGGGCGCGCGTGGGCAATGTTGAGTCGAATACGCCGGTGAGGTTGGTCCAAACTTCAGTCGAGCTTGAGAGTATCGTCGTCGTTCGGATCGATCGGTTCAGAAAGCGAGCCTTTGGATGGACTCGGGCTGGCCTTGCGCCGCTCTTCCTGTTCGCGTGCTTTGATCGAGTTCAGCCGTTCTTGGAACCAGGTTTTCTCCGGCCATTGCCAGTTGCGGTCGGCTTCTGAGTAAGTGCTTGGCAGCTTGGTGGCCATAACAGCCGCTGTCGGTGTGCAAGCACCGTACCAACCGTTAGTGGGCAGAATTCCGACGTAGAGATCCCAAAACAACTCGAATGGCCGTACAAAATTCGCTCTCATCGGCCACAAATCGGCGCCCCGAAGAGCGGCTAAAAGCGCCTCCAGTTGAGAAAGGATTTTTCCGTATAGAGCCGCTCAATCTCGACGTTTAGGGTAACACCGCGCGAAGTCAAGTAAGCGGCGATAGGCGCGAGCGGCATGCCGACGGCCGCCAAATAATCGCCTCGAATTTCAGCGATCAACGCCGCGCCTTCGCCTTGAATCGAATAGGCGCCCGCTTTGTCCAGCGATTCGCCACAGGCGACATAGCGCTCAATATCCGCTTCGGTCAAGGCGCGCATTTTGACCTCAACCTGCTCAATACTTTCAAAGCCGCACGACTCATCGATGATCGCGACTGCAGTAAAGATGCGATGCGTCCTGCCGGAGAGCGAGCGCAACATGCGGCGAGCGTCATCGAGATCGGTCGGCTTGCCGAACTTTTCTCCGTCGAGAGCGATCATCGTATCGCTCCCGATGACGAGCGCGTCGGGATGGTATATCGCAACGGATCGCGCCTTGCCGCGGGCGAACGCGAGGACCTCTTCGCTGATCGATGCGTCGGGCGAAACCTTCTCGTCGAAGCTCGGCTCAATGACTTCGAAAGGGATTTGGAGTAAGGCGAGAATTTCCCGCCGCCGCGGCGACGTCGAGGCAAGGACTAAGCGCATGAGAGCGGGAGTCGCGTTAAATACAGTCTTTCAGGAGCGGCGCGGCTTCGTCGCCCTTAGCCGCGTACCAGGTTAAATATTCCTCCAAGCAGCGCTCGACGTCCGCGCTATTATCTACGCGGACCATTTTCGCGCGCAACTCCGCGGCGCCGCGAAAATCGCGGCAATACCAGATGAGGTGCTTGCGCATGCCGACAAAGTTGCGGATTTGAACATGGGTTTCGTAATGGCGTGCATGCTCGAGAATCACCCGAAAGCGCTCATCGAGGCGAACTGCCGGCGCCGCGAGCGGTGCCAGCGCGCCCACCCGGAGCGCCCGCTTAAGATCTTCTTTGGCCCTGAAAATCCAGGGATCGCCCTGAGCGGCGCGCCCGAGCAGCACGCCGTCAACAGCGCATTGGCGCACCCGGCGGAAGACATCCTCCATGCCCTTCAAATCACCATTGCCGAGGATCAGAGTGGGAAAATCACGGGCGATCCGGACAGCGCGCGCGATGGCATCCCAGTCGGCGTCGCCTTTGTATCCCTGTTTGAGCGTGCGGCCGTGGATGGTGATCGCCTCCGGTTTTTCGGCCAACAGATTTACGATCCACCTTTCGACGACGACTTCGTCGTACCCGATGCGGGTCTTGACTGAGAGCGGAATCGGCCGCCGCTCGAGGGGCGAAGGATGACCGCTCCGCTGCCGGTTCGAACTTCGAATCGTTTCGATGAGCCGGTTACGTAGACCGAGATCCTCAAGCCTCTGTCCGGCGCACCAGTCATCGATCCCTTGACGCGCCGCCCGCATAATCGCGCGCGCCAATTCCGGCGTGCGAATCAACGCCGCGCCGCTGCCGGAAGCGGCGACGTTTTTCGCCGGGCATCCCATATTGATGTCCAAACCATCGAAGCCAAGCTCGCAGACCACGTGCGCGGCCTGGTAGAACAGCTCTGGCGTGTGGCCATAAATCTGCGCAACGACCGGTCTCTCGATTTCGCTGTACGTGAAATCGCGGATCAACGTATGCGGCGCATGAATCGCCGCCTCGACGTTTACGAATTCAGTGACACTGAGATCCGGCCCGCCGTACCGAGCCACCATCAGGCGGAATGAAGGATCCGTGACGCCGTCCATCGGCGCCAGACCGACGATCGGTTTGGGTATATCCTGCCAAAAGCTCATGATCGGTTCATGAAAATGTCAAATAGCCGCCCGTCTCAGCCCGCCGACCGTTTCATCCTTCCTTATTCGATTGGCGCTGTTGAAGTCTTTTAATGATGGCGTCGAGCTTCCGGCGGTCCTCATCGACAAGCTTTTCCTCCGAGGGATGGGTCACCGGCTCCGGCAGTTGGGGTGACGAGTCTTTTTCCGCTTTATCCAGTTTGCTTTCAGTTTTGCTTTCGCTCTTCACCGCGGCGGTCGGTTTGGCCGCCTGCTTGGAAAAGGGCCGCGTCAGATCGGCCCAAAAGAACCAGAGCAACAACGCGGCGACCCATACCGCGATTGGAAATGTCAGACAAAAAACCGCCAGCGGGAGCCAGCCAAGTTTTTTGCGCTTTTTTTTTGCCATGGCGTTCGGCGATGACAAGTTCCTGCCACTTTGACATTAAGGAATTGCACCGACACGGGAGATCTGATCCCGTATATTTCCCGTCCGGACAGCGAGGGTCAACCGGTCAGTAATTCGGCTTGTGTTCGAAGTAGTGGGTCGCGTTGATGACCCTGATGGTCTTGGTTTTCGAGCGCATCACTACGGACTGAGTCGTCGCGCCGCCGGCGAAAAAATGCACGCCCTGCAGATAATCTCCGTCGGTCACGCCCGTCGCGGCGAACATCACGTCGCCCGCCGCCAGCTCGTCAATTTGGAATTTTTTCTTGATGTCGCTGACGCCCATTTTCTTGGCGCGCTCGATCTCCTCGTTATTGCGCGGCGCCAGGCGGCCCTGGAATTCGCCGCCCACGCAGCGCAGCGCCGCAGCGGCCAGCACGCCTTCGGGCGCGCCGCCGATGCCGAGCAGCATGTCGATGCCGGTCTCGGGCTTGGTGGTGGCGATCGCCGCGGAAACGTCGCCGTCGCCGATTAGACGGATACGCGCGCCCGCCTTGCGCACCTCCTGAATGATCGCGTCGTGGCGCGGGCGAGCGAGAATAATCACCATCAGATCGCCGACGTTGCAGCGTTTGGCTTCGGCGAGCGCATGCAGGTTTTCCGTCGGTGACTTGTCGAGATCGACGACTCCTCGACCAGCCGGTCCGGTGGCGATTTTCGCCATGTAAGTATCGGGACAATGGAGCAGATTGCCGCCGTCGGCCATCGCCAGTACCGATAGCGCATTGGGCGCGCCGGTGGCGCAGATGGTCGTCCCTTCCAGGGGGTCGAGCGCAATGTCGACCTTCGGCCCGCCGGAGCCGACCTTTTCGCCGATGTAAAGCATCGGCGCTTCATCGCGCTCGCCTTCGCCGATCACCACCGTGCCGTCGATGGCCAACGCATCGAAGGCCTTGCGCATCGCGTCCACCGCTGCTTGATCCGCCGCCCTTTCATCGCCGCAGCCGGTCAGACGGGCGCAACTCAACGCGGCCGCTTCGGTGACTCGCACCGCTTCTAGGGCTAGATTTCGGTCCATGTCGCTCTCCCTTCGATGAGTGATTCCATCAGACGATACGCTTGCTTGGCAACGATGCCGGTTTTCGCCGCATCGATTTCGTTATAGCGCACCGCTCCGTTGTCGCGCGGCTCCGCCGCTGAGTAGAGCACAAACGGCACCGGCTCGGCGACATGGGTCTTGAGCGCAATCGCGGTGGGATGATCGGGCATCAAAAGGAGGCGAAAATCTTTGCGCCCGGCCATGCCCTTCAAAACCGTACCGACGACTTTCTCGTCGAAATCTTCGAGTGCCTGTATCTTGGCCTTGACATCGCCCATGTGGCCGGCCTCGTCAGTGGCCTCGACGTGAATGAAAACCAGGTCGTTTTTTTCCAAAGAACGCACGCCGTACTCGCCCTTGCCGACGTAATTGGTATCGAGAAAGCCGGTGATGCCGGGCACATCGATGCGCTCGAGGCCTGCATAGACACCGAGGCCATGAATAATATCGACCGCCGAAATGACCCCGCCGGTGATGCCGAAGCGCTTGGTGAGCGGCGGCAGCTCTGGCGCTCTGCCCTGTCCCCACAGCCAAATCGAGGTTGCCTGACGCTTCCCTTCGTTTTGGCGCTTTTGGTTGATCGGATGAGCTGCCAGAAGCGGCCGTGACGCAGCCATCAATTGCAACAGCCGTTCCGAACCTTCGCCTTTAGGCATATAGGCAGCGACCCGCTGATCGGTAATATCGTGCGGCGGTGTAGTGTCCATCTTTTCGTGGCCGTTGCGCCAGACCATCAGATGGCGATAGCTGACGCCGGGGAAGAACTCGACACCGTCGCCGCCGAGTTGCCGCTGTAAATCTCGAACGATTGCCGCCGCTTCTTCCGTGCTGATGTGGCCCGAAGTGAAATCCTCCATCACGGAATCATCGCCGCGGCCGCGGAGCGTCACCAGATTACAGCGAAATGCGATGTCCTTAGGGCCCAACGCCACACCCATGCTGGCCGCCTCCAGAGGCGATCGTCCGGTGTGATACACCGCCGGATCGTAGCCCATGATGCTCATGTTGCCGACGTCGCTGCCGGGCGGAAAGCCGTCCGGAATCACATGGGCCATGCCATAGACACCGCGCTGCGCGAGCCAATCCATATGGGGTGTGCGCGCCGCCTGCAGCGGCGTTCTCCCGCCCAGTACTTCGAGCGGATAATCCGCCATGCCGTCGCCCTGGAGAATAATGTACTTCATTTGAATTGTCAGGTGCGCAATTAAAATCCCCCTTTCATCCCCCTTTGCAAAAGGGGGGGAAAGAGGGGGATTTGCTGTAGTCGTTGTCGACCAAAAGTAAATAAAAACTATTTCCATAAGAGTGCGCAAAGCCTTGATTATCAGCGCGGAGATCTTTCGTCTCAAAAAACAATTTGCCTGTCTTTCCTATCTTCATGATAAAAAATCCTTTTCCGAACTTTGCGATCTCTGAGTTCTCTGCGGTTAATTTTTCCGATTTTCCCAGATCGGAAACCACACCGGCTCGACTACGATATAATCTCGATTGCGCACCGAATCCAGAGCCCGGCGCATCTGCCTGAGCGTGGCTCGTTCCAAGGTCATGACAAAAGGCAAAAACAGCTCGGCCTTGCGCTTGGGCTTTTGATCGGGCACCAAGCCGCGCAGCTCGTCATCGACATGGCGCAATTGCCAGATCTCCGAGATATTGACACCGGCCCGTCCGAACGCCTGACCGATATCGCCGACGATGCCGGCGTGATCCCGAACCACGAAGCGAACGTAAAACGGCGCATCGATGTCGTCTTCCGGTTGCAGCGCGAGCGTACCGGGCGCAATTAAACTCGGCGCGCCGGAAAATTTCCGTTCGCCACGGGCGAGCTCGCAGACATCGCCGAGCACCGCTACCGCGGTCGGCCCGCCGCCGGCGCCGGGCCCGACCAGAACATAATCGCAGTCGCGCTCGCCTCGGCCGGCGCTGCTGCTTTTGCCGGCAAAACAAACTGCGTTCATCGCCCCATCGACGCTGCCGACGAAGCTGTCGCCGGCAACCAAGGCCGGCGAGACAAACGCTTGGACAAACCGTCCACGCCGTTGCGCCACCGCGAGCTGTTTGATCGTGCTCCCGCCGATGCGTTTGGCGTAGCGAAAATCGACCGCTTGAATGTCGGCGATGCCCTTGCGCCAGATTTTGCCCGGCTCGATCTGCAAGCCGAAAGCGACCAGGCTGAGCAGCAGTAGCTTGGCCTCGGCGTCGCTGCCGTTCACGTCGGAGGCAGGATTGGTTTCGGCATAGCCCTTTTGCTGCGCTTCCTTGAGCGCTTCGGCGTAAGGCTTGCCGCTTTTCTCCATCTGCGAAAGAATATAATTGCAGGTCCCGTTGACAATCCCGAAGATCGCTTCCGGCTCTTCGGCGGCGAAACTCTCGCTGAGCGAGCGAATCACCGGGATGCCGCCGCCGACGCACGCCTCGAAACGCAGCTGTTGTCCCGACTTTTTCGCCGCCGCCCAGATTTCCTTGCCGAAGCGCGCCAACACCGCCTTGTCCGACGTGACCACCGACTTGCCGTTGCGAAACGCGCGCAAAATATAGTCGCGGAACTGCGGCAGCTGGGAAGCCGATTGAAAACCGAGGGCCTCGATGACGATATCCACGCCGGGATGGTCGATCACCTCCTCGGCGCGGCTGGTGAAAAGGCGGCGTCGCCGGGCGAACCATTTTTTTCCTGCCGGATTGCGCGTGTAAATTTTCCGCAGCTCGATCTGGACGCCGTTGCCGCTCGGCCCGGCCTGGCCCTTGAAATCGCGGAAAAGGATATCCTGGATCGCCTCGCCGACCACCCCCGAGCCGAGTAAGCCGATGCCGACTTTACGCGCTGAATTTACCGGTGCCATAATTTGGAGTTATTGTCCCGCAAAGCTTGTCCTGAGTAAACTCGAAGTGCGATAGGGTCGAACGAGACGTGCATGAAGCCGGGTGTCTGTCGTCTACGGTCTAGGGTTTGGCGTCTCCGGAAACCACAGCCGGCAGACGCTGGACGCTGAACCGAGTTCGACTTTTCACCTTGCGCGTTCGCGCCTTTGCGGGAGTCCTTCTTATCCGAAGTCGTTAATCTAAAAGTTTCCCGAGAGCGCGCTTGATTTTGCGCACGGCCTGCTTGGTGCGGTGCTCATTTTCGATCAGCGCGAAGCGCACGTGCTCGTCGCCGTATTGGCCGAAGCCGATGCCGGGCGAAACCGCCACCTGCGCTTCCTGGAGAAGATATTTGCTGAATTCCACCGAGCCCATTTTTTTCGCCGGCTCCGGAATCTCGGCCCAGACGAACATCGTGCCCTTGGGGCGCGGAATATGCCACCCCGCGCGATCGAGTCCGTCGAGCAGCGAATCGCGCCGCTTCTGGTACATGAGGCGGATTTCTTCGACGCACTCTTGCGGTCCATTGAGGGCGTGGATCGCGGCGATCTGAATCGGCTGAAAAATCCCGTAATCGAGATAGCTCTTGATGCGCGCCAGGGCGTGAACGACGTCTTTGTTGCCGACACAGAAGCCGACGCGCCAGCCCGGCATGTTGTAGCTTTTTGAGAGCGAGAAAAATTCGACGCCGACGTCTTTGGCGCCGGCGGCCTGGAGGAAGCTTGGCGCTTCATAGCCGTCGAAGGTAAGGTCCGCGTAAGCGAGATCGTGCACGACGATAAAGTTGTGCTCCTTGGCTGCTTTAACCACGCGACTGAAGAAATCGAGATCGACCACCTGGGTGGTCGGATTATGCGGAAAGCTGATGATCAGCATCTTCGGCTTGGGCCAGGTCTGGCGGACCGCCTCATCGAGATGGCCGAAAAAAGCTTCGCTGGTGGTAAGCGGAAGGCAGCGCAGATCGCCGCCCGCCAATACCACCGAGTACTGATGGATCGGATAAGTTGGACTCGGACAAAGGATTACGTCGCCGGGATCGATGGTGGCCCACGCGAGATGCGAAAGACCTTCTTTGGCGCCGATGGTGACGATCGCTTCGCTGTCCGGATCGAGCTCGACTTGATAGCGCCGCGCATACCAGGCGGCGATCGCAACGCGCAATTTATAGATGCCCCGCGAAACCGAATAGCGGTGATTGGCCGGCTTGGATGCCGCTTCGATCAGCTTCGCCACCACGTGAGGCGGCGTGGGCAGGTCCGGGTTGCCCATGCCGAAGTCGACAATGTCTTCGCCTCTGCGCCGCGCTTCCATCTTCATGCCGTCAATGATGCTGAAGACATAAGGCGGCAGCCGCTTAATGCGCTGAAATTCCACGCGTTTCTACCTCGATTTGTGCGGGAAAATGTAATGTTCAGCTCTCATTTATAAGGCATCGGCTAATCGCGTGCAACCGAGACGAATTGGCACTGCGCCGCGGAAACGAACGCTTTTTCCTCAACCCTGATTGTGGTAGCATTTTTGCTCGGCATTGAGGCTTTGCGCCAAACGTAAGAATGGATATGTCTAGCCAAGCTGCACGCAGGTATTTTACGGTCGAAGAATACCACCGCATGGGCGAAGCGGGAATTTTGCGCGAAGACGATCGGGTCGAACTGATCGAAGGTGAGATTCTAAAGATGAGCCCCGTGGGAAGCCGTCACGCGGCGTGTGTGAAACGTTTAAATGAACTGTTCAGCAGACTGCTCACCAGCCGCGCGATCGTTGGCATTCAGGATCCTATCTTGCTCAATGACTCGACTGAGCCGCAGCCCGACCTTACGGTACTTCGACGGCGCGACGATTTTTACGCCGCGGCGCATCCGAATGCAATCGACGTGCAATTGCTCATCGAGGTCGCCGAGACCTCAATCGCTTATGATCGTGAAGGAAAACTTCCGATCTATGCGCATGCCGCGATCCCGGAAGTTTGGATCGTCGACTTGTCAGCTGAAGTGATCGAAACCTATTCAGAGCCGGTACGCGGCACGTACCAAATCTCGCGTACGTTTGGCCGCGGCCAATCTGTTACGCCCGTGAATTTTCCCGACATCGCGATTCCCGTCGCGAACATTCTCGGCTGATGGATCGCAAGGATCGACGAGAATAGGCGGGGCACTAACATCCAAACCGGTTGCTACCCCACTGCGCCCAACTGCAATCGTTTCCCCCAACGATGACTTAGTATCTCTCGCATGCCCGCCGATTCTTTACTTTTGAGCTGGGGATCTTTTTCGAGCCAGGCCAAAGCCTCTTTGCGCGCTTCGATGAGCAGGCGTGCGTCGCGGGTAAGATTGGCCAGACGGAAATCCACCAAGCCCGATTGGCGCGTTCCGAGCAGTTCGCCCGGGCCGCGTAGGTGGAGGTCGGCTTCGGCGATTTTGAAGCCGTCGGTCTCGCGTTCCATCACGCGCAGGCGCTCGGCGGCAGGCGAATTACCCGCGCCATAGTTGACGAGAAAGCAGAACCCGGGCGCGCTGCCGCGCCCGACCCGGCCGCGCAGTTGATGCAGCTGGGACAAACCGAAGCGCTCGGCATGCTCGATGACGATCACCGTGGCGTTAGGAATGTCGATGCCGACTTCGACGATGGTGGTAGCGACCAGGAGGGCGACCTTGCCAGCTCGGAAATCATGCATCACGGCGTCTCGTTCCTCGCTTTTCATCCGGCCGTGGGCGAGGCCGACGGCGAAATCCTTGAATAGTGTCTGGCGCATCTTCTCGGCCATCTGCGTGGCATCGCGCACCTGCTGCAACTGTTCCGAGGCTTCGACCAGCGGCAAGACCACGAAAGCCTGGTGGCCGCGCTTGAGTTCTTCGAGAACCAGCGAATAAAGCGCTTTGCGCTCCGCCTCGGCAAATACTTTTGTCTTGATCGGCGTCCGCCCGGGAGGCATCTCGTCGATATAGGAGACCTCCATATCACCGTAGAGTACCATCGCCAGACTGCGCGGAATCGGCGTCGCGCTCATCAGCAGCATGTGCGGCGTGCGCGTCTTGGAGTCGAGCCCGATGACATTTTGCAGCGACAAGCGCTGTAAGACGCCGAAGCGATGCTGCTCGTCGATCACGCCAAGTCCCATGTTGGGAACGCGCATGTCCCCCTGGATCAGCGCGTGAGTTCCCACGACGAAGGATATCTCGCCGTTGGCGACGTCGTGGAGCAAAGTCTTGCGCTCGCGCGGCGGCGTCGACGCCGTGAAGAAGGCGGTGCGAACGCCCAGCGCATCGGCGTAGTTTTTGAGATTGCGATAGTGCTGTTCGGCGAGCATCTCGGTCGGCGCCAGCCAGAGCGCTTGAAGACCGCGCTCGATGACGCGCAGAGAGGCCAGCCAGGCCACCATGGTCTTGCCGCAACCGACGTCGCCCTGCACCAGCCGCTGCATCGGCATATCGGCGCCCAGATCGGCCTCGATCTCCGCCAGCGCTCGTTCCTGCGCCCCGGTAAGCCTGAACGATAACAGCTCGCGCATGCGCTGCGGCAAACGGTTGTCGCCTTCGGCGATTCTGATGGCGGCACTTTGACGGCGTGCGCGTCGGCGTAATCCCAAGCCCAGCTGCAAGAAAAACAATTCTTCAAAGACGATGCTCCGGTGCGCCTGCGAGGACGCTCGATTTAACGAATCGAGGTCGGCCCCGAGGGAAGGCTGATGCAACTCGCGAATGGCGCTGGAGAGATCGATGAGCGCGTATCGAGTCCGAATTTCCGCCGGCAGAGAGCTCGGCAGGCAGGCGGCATATTCGCTCAGTGCTTGGCCCGCCAGTTTGCGCAGAAAGGACAGCGGCAAGCCGCCCGGCCTTGGATAGACCGGCAGGATGCGCTGCGGCAGCTCTTCCGCGTGCCGGTCCAGCACTTCAAAGTCGGGATGAACGAGGCGCATGCGCCCTTCGGCGCCGCGCTCGACTTTTCCATGTACCAGCAAAGTTTGACCTTGGGCGAGCGCGCTTATCAAGTAACTCGGCGCGCGGTACCAGAACAGATCCAACGCCGCGCTATCATCGCGCAAAATAGCCGACAGTATTTGCATGCGCCGGCGCGGCACGAAGCGTTTTTGTACGCTCACCAGTTCGCCGGCGAAACTCTCTTCTTGTCCGAGGACCGCCTCGTTGATTTTCTTGAGCTGGCGCCGGTCTTGGTAGCGAAAGGGCAAGTGATAAAGCACATCTTCAACCGTGCTCAAACCTGCCGCCGCCAACTGTTGGGCGCGTTTGGGACCAACCCCTTTCAAGTATTGTACGGGGGTTGACAAGGCGCGCAGACGATCGCGCACGGTCGAAAAACGATTCTGCTCCGGCCTGGGAGGCTCAATTTGCGCCGAATTCATGCGCGCACGGTGGAATCCTAGCCGACGAAGCGGTGATGGCTTGCAACTGCACTAGGGCAACGGCGTGACTCCGTAGTCCTGCAGAGCTTTGACCTCGAACTCGCGCTGGCTTAAGTATTCGATCCCTTCTGTCGCCGCATCGGCGCCCGCGATGGTGGTGAAATACGGCACCTGATAATCGAGGGCACAGCGCCGAATGGCGTAGGAATCCGCCTGCGAGTGGACGTCGTCGGGCGTGTTGATGACCATGGCGATCTCGCCCTTTTTGATCTGATCGTTGATGTTGGGGCTGCCTTCCTGGACTTTCTTGACAACTTCGGCGCGCACGCCGCGGGCATGGAAGTAAGCTGCGGTGCCGCGGGTGGCGACGACCTCAAAGCCGGCTTTGGCGAGTCTAGCTGCGATCGGCGTAACACTCGCCTTGTCGTCGTCGCGCACGCTGATGAAGACTTTGCCTGATTTCGGCAGCCGCACGCCGCCGCCGAGCTGTGCCTTGGCAAACGCGCTGCCGAAGGAGCTGTCGATCCCCATGACCTCGCCCGTGGACTTCATCTCCGGCCCCAGCAAGGTATCGACGCCGGGAAACTTGTTGAACGGAAACACCGCCTCTTTAACCGAGATATGAGCGGGCACGAGCTCGCGGGTCAAACCCAAATCGGCAAGCTTTCTTCCGACCATGATGCGCGCGGCCAATTTGGCGAGCGGCACGCCGATCGCTTTGCTGACAAAGGGAACCGTGCGCGAAGCGCGCGGATTCACCTCGAGGACGAAGACATTTTTCCCCTGCACGGCATACTGCACGTTCATCAGGCCGCGCACGTGGAGCGCCTGCGCAAGAGCGACGGTGTGGCGGCGGATCTCGTCTTGAATGTCGAGGCCGATGGACTTGGGCGGCAAACTGCAGGCGCTGTCTCCGGAATGCACCCCGGCGCGCTCGATATGCTCCATAATGCCGCCGATAACGACATCTTCGCCGTCGCCCAATGCATCCACGTCGATTTCGATGGCATCGGCGAGAAATTTATCGATCAACACCGGATGCTCCGGCGAGGCCGACACGGCGTGAATCATGTAATCCTGCAACGCCGCGCCGTCATAGACGATCTGCATGGCGCGCCCACCGAGCACATAAGACGGGCGCACTAACACGGGATAGCCGAGCCGCTCGGCGATTCGAAATGCTTCGTCGAAGGATCGAGCGATGCCATTGTCGGGTTGGCGGATGCCCAACCGCATGATCAGCTGCGCGAAGCGCTCGCGATCTTCCGCCAGATCGATGCTGTCCGGCGAGGTGCCGATGATCGGCACGCCGGCGCGCTCCAGCGGCAAAGCCAGTTTGAGCGGCGTCTGACCGCCAAATTGAACGATGACGCCGTCCGGTTTTTCCCGGTCGACGATGTTCATGACCTCTTCCATGGTGAGCGGCTCAAAGTAGAGTTTGTCGGAAGTGTCATAGTCCGTGCTCACCGTCTCCGGGTTGCAGTTGACCATGATGGTCTCGTAGCCTTCTTCGCGCAGCGCGAAAGCGGCATGGACGCAGCAGTAATCGAACTCGATGCCCTGGCCGATCCGATTGGGGCCGCCGCCGAGAATCATGATCTTCTTGCGCTCGGTGCGCCTTGATTCATCCGAACCCTCGTAGGTCGAGTAGAGATACGGCGTGAACGCGTGGAATTCGGCGCCGCACGTATCGACCGAATTGAACACTGCCTCGATGCCCTGTGCTTTGCGGAGCTGGCGCAGCGCGGCTTCCGTCGATCCGATGAGCGCGGCGATGCGCGCATCGGCGAAGCCTATTTGCTTCCAGGCGAGCAGTCGGGCCGGGTCGATCGGCTTGCCGGCAAACGCGGCGATTTCGCCCTCCGCAACGATTAACTCGCGAATCTTTTCCAGGAACCAGGGATCGTAGGCGGAAAGCTCATAGATCTCGCCCGTGGTCATGCCCAGGCGATAGGCATCGCCGACGTACCACAGGCGCGCGGCGTTGGGCTGGCGCAACTTTTGCCGCACGATCGCCAGCGAATCGGCCCGCGCTTCAGGAAGCAGATTGACTTTGGATTCGAAGCCGAAGGAGCCGGTCTCCAGCGAACGCATCGCCTTCTGCAGCGATTCCTTGAACGTGCGGCCGATCGCCATCGCCTCGCCGACCGATTTCATCTGCGGCGTGAGCAAGTCTTGAGCTTGGGGGAATTTCTCGAAGGTGAAGCGCGGAATCTTGGTGACGACATAATCGATGGTCGGCTCGAAACTCGCCGGCGTCTCGCGCGTAATATCGTTACGGATCTCGTCGAGGGTGTAGCCGACCGCCAACTTGGCGGCGATCTTGGCGATTGGAAAGCCGGTGGCCTTGCTGGCCAACGCCGAACTGCGCGACACTCGCGGATTCATCTCGATGACCACCATGCGGCCGTCTTTGGGGTTCACGGCAAACTGAATGTTCGAGCCGCCGGTATCGACGCCGATCTCGCGAATCACCCTGAGCGCCGCGTCGCGCATCAGTTGATACTCCTTATCGGTCAGGGTCTGCGCCGGCGCCACGGTGATCGAATCGCCGGTGTGCACCCCCATGGGATCGAAATTTTCGATCGAGCAAATGATCACCACGTTGTCTTTGTGGTCGCGCATCACCTCGAGCTCGAATTCTTTCCAGCCAAGCACCGATTCCTCGATCAGCACTTCGTGCACCGGCGATATACTCAAGCCCGCTTGCACCACTTCCTTGAACTCTTCCGGGGTGTGCGCGAAGTTGCCGCCGCTGCCGCCGAGAGTGCGCGACGCGCGGATGATCACGGGGAAATCGAGCCGCTTGCGGATGCGCGTGGCGTCTTTCATGCTGCGCGCGTAGCCGCTGCGCGGCAGATCGAGGCCGATGCGCCGCATTGCCTCTTTGAACAGATCGCGATCTTCGGCCTTTTTGATCGATTCCAGCTTCGCGCCGATCATCTCCACGCCGTAACGGGCGAGAATCCCTTTTTCGGCGAGATCGATGGCGAGATTGAGGGCGGTTTGCCCGCCGAGAGTCGGCAGAATGGCGTCGGGCCGCTCCTTCTCGATGATTTTTTCGACGATGTCGGTGGTGATCGGTTCGATATAGGTGCGATCGGCGAAACCCGGATCGGTCATGATCGTCGCCGGGTTCGAGTTGACGAGGATCACCCGATAACCTTCTTCTTTGAGCGCTTTCAGCGCTTGAGTGCCGGAATAGTCGAACTCGCAAGCCTGGCCGATAATGATCGGACCGGCGCCGATGAGCAGCACGGAATGAATGTCGATGCGTTTGGGCATATCAGGTTCTTGCGTTGTTCTACGACGCGACAGCACCCAATCCCCCTCGTTCCCCCTTTGTCAAAGGGGGACGATAGGAGAATTTTTGTGCGCGGACCATTTTGCGAATCGACGACTTACATCATTCCGAATCTCGAACATATTTGGCTATTTCTATCGATTATCCTGCATGAGCTTCACGAACCGCTGAAACAAATAGCTGGCATCGTGCGGCCCCGGCGACGATTCCGGGTGATACTGTACCGAGAAAATCGGCAGCCCTTCGTGAGCCAGCCCTTCAACCGTATTGTCATTCAGATTGAGATGGGTCACCGTAGCGACCCCCTTGAGCGAATCGGCATCGACGGCAAAGCCGTGGTTCTGCGAGGTGATTTCGACCTTGCCGGTGGTTAGATCCTGCACCGGGTGGTTGCCGCCGTGATGGCCGAATTTGAGCTTAAAGGTCTTGCCGCCCAAGGCCAATCCCATGATCTGGTGACCCAGGCAGATGCCAAAGATCGGTTTTTTCCCGATGAGTTTTTGCACGTTCTCTTTGGCGTACGGCACGGCGTCCGGGTCCCCGGGGCCGTTGGAGAGAAAAATACCGTCCGGGTTGAGCGCTAAAACATCGTCCGCGGACGTGGCCGCAGGCACCACCCGGACGCGACAGCCCGCTTCGGCGAGATGGCGCAGGATATTTAATTTGATGCCGAAATCGTAAGCGACCACGAAAAATCCCGGCGCCGCGAAAGTCCCTTGGCCGCGCCGTCTGCGGCTCTTGGCACCCTCGCGCTGTTTATAGCCGCCGGCAAGTTGCCAGGTGCCCTGGTTCCAGTCATAGGCTTCCGCGCAGGTGACATTGCGCACCAGGTCTTTGCCGATTAGACCGGGGGAAGCTTTGGCTTTGGCGATCAGTTCGTCGGGATCCGGGGCGCCAGTGGCGATGATCCCTTCCTGCGCGCCCTGATCGCGCAGGTGGCGCACCAGCGAGCGGGTATCGATCCCTTGAATGCCGACTATCTGGTGCGCCGCCATGTACTCGTGCAGCGGTTGAGTTGCGCGCCAGTTGCTCGGCGTGGCGGTATAATCCTTGACGATGAAGCCGCGCACGAACGGTTTGCGCGATTCAACGTCTTCGGGGTTGACGCCGGTATTGCCGATCTGCGGATAGGTCATCGCCACCAGCTGTCCTTCGTAGGAAGGATCGGTGAGAATTTCCTGATATCCCGTCATGCTGGTGTTGAAGACGACTTCGCCGATCGCTTCGCCTTCGGCGCCAAAAGCGATGCCTTCGAACAGTGAGCCATCGGCCAATGCCAAAACCGCTTTCATAAATTAACAATTGCTGCCGCAACGGCGCCAGGGCGCAACGTTCCAAAAAATCCTTCCGGTTCGAACGAGCTAGGTTTTTTCCTTGCCGGATAGCGACTGCGCGTCGCGCGCCGGATTGACGATCGTATAAATAATGGCTTGATCGCGCTCTTCCCGATCGAGGCCGCGCAGCTTCACCCGGACGCGGTCTTTGGCCGAGCTGGGAATGCTTTTTCCTATGTAATTGGGTTTTACCGGAACTTCCCGATGGCCGCGATCGACCAACACCGCCAGACGGACCGATTGCGGCCTTCCCGAGCGAAAAATGATGCTCAAAGCGCTTTTTACCGTGCGCCCGGTGTGGATCACGTCATCGATGAGAATGATTTCGCGGTCCTTTAAAATCAACGGGCCAAGATCGGGATCGCTCGGCATCAGGCGCTTGAGCTCGTCTCCCGAGCCGTAGATTTCGATTTCGCCGAGTTCGACCTTGCGCTGGAGCATCGCTTCGATTTCCGCCGCCATACGCTGCGCCAGTTGTGTGCCGACGCTGCGCACGCCGAGAAGCAACAGGCGGTCGGGATCGCGGCAGTCGCGCAGGATTTGGCGGCTGATCTCCGTTATGGCGCTGCGGATTTCGTTTTCGTCCATGAGCTCCCGCTGCGGCCCGGCGCTAAAGGGCTCGTAGCCGAGCTCTTCGGCCTCCTTGATGGAATCGAAAATCGCCAAATCGCCGCTTTGCAGCCAGGCTCCGACGGTTGCGCCCAGGGCGTGATCGTAAGCGCAATAGCGTTTGCTCGGCACGTGGCCGATGTATTCGACTTTGAAGCGGTGATCGCAGTAGGAACAAGCCAAAATCAACGTGCCGATCTCGCCGACGGTAAAGAGGGCGAATTTTTGCGGTGCGGAAATCGGTTCTTTCGCGGTGACGCAGTTGGCGTTGCGGCACTGCGGTCCGAGCGCCTCCGGGCTCTGATAGGAGCGAAGAGCTTGCTGGCCCACGGCAGCTTCGCCGGGGCGGCGATCGAAAAGGAACTTTAACAGCGCCATCCGCACCGGCACGCCGTAGGCAGCCTGTTTAAAATAGATGCCGCGGCGATCCTTATCCAATTCCGGCGAAAGCTCATCGACGCGCGGCAACGGATGCATCACCACAGTGTCTTGAAAGCGCTGCTCGCGCAAAAAGTCCGGTCCGATGGTCGGATAGCTGCCATTGGCCGCGCCGCCTTTCATGCGCTCTTTTTGCTTGCGCGTCATGTAAAAAGCGTCATACCTCAGGCCCGCCGTCATGGTATTCAGACGCGCCTGGATCACCTGATCCACCTGCGTGAAAAGCGCCAACTGATGCGGCTGCTTGGGCGTCAAATAGAGCGCGTCGGTTTCGCTCACCACCGCGCTCAAGTCGCCGGCCGCCACGGGGGCGAGCGCGTAATCGTAATCCCGCTCCAATCGATCGATCACGTATTGCGGCAGCTCCATGCCATTGGCGGCCAACGTCACGACGTTGGCGCCAAAGCGCGCGAGCGCAAATACCAGCGAATGGATGGTGCGGCCGTTTTTCAAGTCGCCGCACAAGACGACCGTCAATCCTTTAAGATGGCCCTTTTCCTGGCGCAGCGTATAGAGGTCGCACAGGGTCTGAGTCGGATGCTCGTGGCCGCCGTCGCCGGCGTTGATCACAGGAACATCGGCGTGTTGCGCCATCGCCTGCACGGCGCCGTCCCAGTTGTGGCGCACGACGAGAACGTCTGCATAAGCGGAAACCACTCGTGCGGTGTCGGCGAGGGATTCCCCCTTCGCCGCCGAAGAGGCTCTCATATCCGAACAGCTGATGACAGTGCCGCCCAGACGCTGCATGGCCGATTCGAAGGAAAGCCGCGTGCGCGTACTCGGCTCGTAGAACAGGGTCGCCATAATGCTGCCTTGTGCCGGGCGATCGGCGCGCAGTTTCGCCGCGGCGTCGGCGAGGGAAAAAATCTCTTCGATCTCGTCATTGGTCAGATCGGCGATCGTGGTCAGGCTGCGCATGGCTAACTCCGGTGCCGCGAAGGCCAGTCGGCGACCGTAACCTGATCGAGGCCGTCCGCCTCTTGCAATGAGACGTTCACTCGCTGGTCATCGCCGGCATCGATGTTTCTGCCGATGATGTCGGCACGAATAGGCAACTCGCGCGCGCCCCGGTCGATGAGGGCGGCCACCAGGATGCGCTTGGGCCGGCCGAGCCCTTCCACCGCTTCGAGCGCCGCGCGAATCGTCCGGCCGCGAAAAATCACGTCGTCGATCAGTACGATCATTTTCTCGTCCACCGCGACCGGAGTTTCGAAGGCGCCGACCGGAGCCGCCTGTCGGGCTTCCGTGCGGTCGTCGCGATAGGGCGTCACATCGACTACTCCGACGGGAACATCGATGTCGGCACTTTCGCGAATTCGGCGCGCCAAGCGCCGCGCCAAATGCACGCCGCGCGAGCGGATGCCGATCAGGACGAGATCGTTGGGCGATGCCGATCGTTCGAGAACTTCGTGGGCCATCCGTTTGATGGTACGGCCAACTTCGTCAGGCCCTAGGAGAACCGTTCTTTCTTCAGCCATAAAAAAACCCGCCCGGTGCTGCCGGGTGGGTCCATGCGACAAAGGCCCGAAGGTTTTTCATCGTTGCCCTTTGCCGACCTCACGGGATCGGCTTAAAAGGTCTACGAGTTTTGTAGCGCGCCGACGAATTGATGTCAATTGACCCTCGGATGATTTGCCGCGGGCTCATTTCAAACTTGCAGCTCTATGATTCGCGCGCGAATTTTTTGCCCGTGCAGATAAATCATGCCGAGCGCAACCGGAAGTCTGAAGCGCCGCGGCCCGGCGCTGCCTGGATTGAGGTACAGAATTTCATCTGTGCGTCGGATCGCCGGCATGTGCGAATGACCGCTGATGACGGCCCTGACGCCGTTCTCAAGCGAATTTTCCGTAAGGTCGTGAACATTGTGAATGACCTGTAACTTGACGCGGTTGACGCAGAGATTAAAAACGTCCGGCAGCGATCGGCTCCAGGCGCCGCGATCGTTATTGCCGCGGATCGCGAGCACCGGCGCGAGTTGCTTCAAACTCTCGATAACCTGGGAGTTGCCGATGTCGCCGGCATGGACGATCAGCTCGGCGTTTTTGAGCGCCGATAGGGCCTCCGGCCGAAGCAAGCCATGAGTATCAGAGATCACACCGATGACGCCCCGTTTGAGCTGCAGCCTTTGCCGGCGTACGGAGAACATCGCTTCGATTTAAGCTTGATTCGCCTGCCAAGGCAATTCTATATTGGCCGCCATAGGGAGGCTTTATGTGGCCACACCTTGAGCGGTTCAATCTCAGGCAATGGATCGAGGATAACCGCGCCGATTGGGGCCAGCGGCGGGTGATCTGGGAAAACTCCGATTTTATTGCGTTCGTCACGCGCGGCCCGAACCGGCGCAAGGACTATCACATCAATCCCGGCGACGAAATCTTCTACCAATTGGAGGGAGAGCTAAACCTGCACTATCTGCAGGACAACAGGCCCGCGCTCGCCGTGTTAAGGCCGGGCGATCTATTTCTCATGCCCAAACTGACGCCCCACTCGCCGCGGCGCGCCGACGGTTCCTGGACCTATGTGGTCGAGCGAAAGCGCGCTGCAAGCGAAATGGATCGTTTTATCTGGCCGTGTGAAAAATGCGCCAGGAATCTCTACGAGACCGAAGTGCATTTCGACGATCCCGGCGATGCGGTCAAAAGAGCCACCGAAAAGCTCAAATCCGATCCGGCGCTGGCGACCTGTAAACAGTGCGGTGAGATACTCGAACTCTAACCGGATCGAGAAGATAAGCTCTTGGTTTTCAGTAGCGGCCCGGGCGCCTCTGCGGGAGAAAATTCCCTCAGTCTCTGGCTTGTAGCGCGCGCCATACTTTCGGCGGCGTCAGCGGCAGATCCTGGATGCGTATGCCGACGGCTCGTGCGACCGCATTGGCGATCGCGGAGGCAACCGGCAAAAGACCGCCTTCGCCGATCCCCTTCGATCCGAACGGTCCCGGCCCGTTGCCGTTTTCGATCAGGATCGTATCGAGCTGATCCGGCAGATCCTGAAAAGTCGGCACGCGATAATCGACCAGATTGCCGTTCAGCAATTGGCCGTCTTCGTGGATCATCTCTTCCATGAAGGTATGGCCGATGCCGAACATCACCGCGCCCTCATCCTGGCCGATGCATTGTTCCGGATTGATCGCCTTGCCCGCGTCGCAAGCCGAAACGTAATTGAGCAAACGAACTTTGCCGGTCTCGCGGTCGACCTCGACTTCGACGCCGCCCCAGCCGACTTCCCAGAACGTTGTCGTCGAGCCCAGTACCGCCTTGGCGCTGCGCTTGTCCTTGTAGAGGCCCTTGCCGATGATTTCCCCGGCCTTGCTGCCGAAAAAATCGACGATGAACTTGCCGTAGGCAATGGCCTCGCCGTCTTGGCTCACCACCCGCCCAGCCTGAAGGGTCAAATCGCCGGCACTCTGTTTGAGGACTTTAGCGGCGCATTCGAGCAGCTGCTTTCTGACGTCCTCGGCAGCGCGCTTGACGGCCGTGCCCATGACCACCGTCGAGCTGCTCGCGCTGGTGGAAATATCGTACGGCGTCACATCTGTGTCCAGCTGGGCCACGCCGATCTGATCCATCGACAAGGACAATACTTCGCCGACGATCTGGGCGAGCGCGGTACGCGGGCCCTGTCCCGCCTCCACGGTACCGGTGAGCAGGATGACGCTGCCGTCGGAGGACATCTTGACCGTGGCGCCAGCGACCTTGTAGGTGCCGCCGGCATCTTTCATACAGCAACTGATGCCCTTGCCGCGATTGCCGTTCGGGCTCTTTTCCCGCCACCTGAGGGCGTCGGCAACCTTGAGCAGGCCTTCTTTAAGATCGCAGTCCACCGGCGTATCGCCGACTGTATAGAGCTCGCCTTTTTTGAGCAGGTTTTTTAGCCGGAAATCCAACGGATCGATGCCCAGCCGCTCGGCGATCATGTCCATCTGCGACTCATACGCCCAGGTGACTTGCAGCGCGCCGAAACCGCGGAAAGCCCCCGCCGGCACTGTGTTGGTGTAAACCCCGTACGCCTCGACTTTCGCGTGGGGAATTCGGTAAGGCCCGAGCGCCCGGTAGCCTGCCTTTTGGGTTACCCGCGGTCCGGCGTCGGCGTAGGCTCCTGTGTCCATGTAAACTTGACAGTCGCGCGCGATCAGCTTGCCGTCTTTGCTGACGCCGGTTTTCACGGTAACCCGCGACGGATGGCGCGTGACCGTCTTGAAACTCTCGTTGATGGAAAATTGCAGCTTGACAGGGCGTCGCGTCATCCAGCTAAGCGCAGCAGAAATAGGCTCGGCCTTGACATAAACCTTACCGCCGTAGCCGCCGCCCAGGTAAGGCACGATGACGCGAATCCTGCTGCAAGGAAGACCGAAGATTCCCGACAGATGGTCGCGCAGCGTAAACGGATCCTGGCAGGAGGCCCAGACGGTCAACTTCTCGCCGTCGAAATAGGCGACATTATTGTGCGCTTCGAGCGAGAAATGCTGCACCTTCTGGAAGCGAAAGGTGTCCTCGAAGATGTACTCGGCTTTGGCAAAGCCCTTATTAACGTCGTCGCGTCCGAAGGTCAGGTAATAACAAATATTGGTTCCGTTAAACCGTTCAGGCGCGCCGTAGGTTGATCCGCGCAACTCCGCCCGTGCGACGCCTTCGTCGTGCACCAGCGCCGCACCCAACGCCGTGGCCTCCTCGATGTTGGTGACCTTCGGCAGTTCGTCGTATTCGACTTCGATCAGCTCGAGCGCCTGCTCCGCGATTTCCGGCGTATCGGCCAGCACCGCTGCCACCGGATCACCGACATAGCGGACTTTGTCGACGGCGACGATGCTCTGGTCTTTGTACGTTGCGCCATACTTGAAGTTGAACCCCTTGATATCGTCGCGCGTCAAGGTCGCGATCACGCCTGGCACCGTCTTGGCCTGAGAGGCGTCGACTCGCACCAGCTTGGCATGCGCCACGGGGCTGCGCAGGATACGGGCATGAGCCATGCCGGGAAGCTGGATATCGCTCGCGTAAATCGCTTTACCGGTGACTTTTTCGACCGCGTCGATCCTGTGCACACTGGTGCCGACGATGGTAAAATCGCGCTTCGTCTTCATGCTTAACCCAAGGTCAGGGCCCGCTTGGAGCGTGGCCACGTCGATCTTACTTGCGGATCTTCGGGCTGTCTTTTTCGGGAAAATATTTGTCGCAAAACGGGCAATGAAAATTCATGCCCGAGCCCAGCATGTGCGGATTCACGACGAAAATTTTCTTGCAATCTGGACAAGTGACTTCAACTGCTTGGCCCATGGTTACCCTCTACCTTTCATTTTAGACTGCCGATTAGGGACCGGCGCCGGGCCGCCGCTACATACGTGTCTTTGGCGCTCTATCGTCCGCTGCGGCGAATCGTCCCCTTATGCCCAGTAGGTCGTTCGATCCATCGGAATGTGTTGTAAGACTTCGCCCGGGACATAATCTTCCAGCTTGATGCGCGCCATCGCTTCGTCCGGACATTTGGATACCGGCGAAAAGGGCCGATCCAAGGGCCGGGTTGCGTCGACGATCATGCCTGAGGTCTTGATTTCGTCCACCAGCGAAGGATCGAGAAAGTTGCCGCGAAACAGCGGCTGCAGGATGTTCACCTGGCGGTGCGGTTGCACGCGCGTCGCGATCGCCCACAGAATGTCAGTCGGATTGAAAACATCGATATCGTCATCGAAGACGAACACGTTCTTGGTGTGATCAAAAGTCAAAGCAGCGGCCGCGGCGCGGCCGGGGTCGCCTTCGGACATTTTTTTCATCGAAATAAAAACGTTGTAGTGCGCGTGGCGGCCCTGCTTGCACACCGCCGTAACGCCGGGTACCGCTTCGCGGCAGCGGCGCAAATAGGCGCCTTCGCGCGGCAGGTCCATCCACGGTTTGTCCCCTTCCGGCGTGATCACCGACTGGTACATGGCGCCGTTACGGTAGTTGATCGCCCTCACTTCATAGTGAACGCAAGTGGTATAGCGCTGCGGTCCGAGATAACCGGGCGCCTCGCCGAACGGTCCCTCGACCACCCGGCCACCCGGCTTCAACACGCCTTCGATAACGATTTCGGCGTCCGCGGGAATCAAGAGATCGTCGCCGAAAGTCTCGGACGCGACCAGCCGCAAGGGCTCGCCCAGATAACCGCCGATGACATCGTATTCACTGACTTCAAACGGTCCGCTATAACAAGCGCCCATGTGATATGCCGGGTGATGGCCGAGCACGGTGGCCACCGGCATTTCGAGGTTATGCTCCTCGTGATCTTTGAAGATCTTCCAGAGATGGCGCGGCGAGGCGTAGAGCGCCGTTGAGTTGCGGCTCTTCACCTCCATGCGGTGGTACGAAAGATTATAAATGCCTGATTTGCGGTCCTTGGTGATCGTCGAGAGCACGATATAGGGTCCGCCGTCCATCTCATGGTGGCGCATGATCGGGATTTGGAATAGGTCGACATCTTTGCCGACCATGATGTTCTCTTTGACCGGCGCCTCTTTCTTGCTGACGATGGTGGGCGGAACCCGGTGCTCTTCCATCTCGAGGCATTTCTCGGCCATCTGCGGCCGGGTGGCGTCGCGCGACATGCCGAGCGCGATCTGCGTCTTGCTCTGCGAGATTTCGCAATTCATCGTCAGCTTCATGGGTCCGACTTTGCCGTTCAAATTCAATGGATTGTCGAAAATAATAATGGGAAACTTTTTTTGCGCGCCGAGGTGTTTGATGATAGCGGTGACGTCGTAATTGGCCGGGTTGACCTGTTTGCTAATGTGAATGACTTCACCCGGCAGCTCGCGCTCGCATTGCGCAATAAAACTTCTCAAATCCTTCGCCATCTAGGCCTCCTACACAATTTTATGAAATTTTTTATGCAAAAAGATCTATCGGATGGCCTGATTGTTGTCAATCAAGCTCCGGCGATGCGACCACCTAAACTGAACTGTTTACTCGAATACCACGGTGCGATTGCCGTGCAGGAACACGCGCTCTTCCAAAACCAGCCGCACGGCCCGCGCCAGGACGATTTTTTCGACATCGCGCCCGGCTTGTACCATCGCGGTCGCATTGTAGGTGTGATTCACCGGGATCGTGCCCTGAGCGATGATCGGGCCGGTGTCGAGATCGTCGGTGACGATATGGGCGGTGGCGCCGATGATCTTCACGCCGCGCGCAAAGGCCTGATGATAAGGCTTGGCGCCGATGAAGGCCGGCAGGAACGAATGGTGGATATTGATGACTCGATCTTGGTAGCGGGCGACAAAACTCGGCGTCAAGATGCGCATGTACTTGGCCAGCACGATATACTCCGGCGCGTAGGAATCCACCGCTTCCATGATCCGGGTCTCGTGCTCGACGCGATCCAAATCTTTGTGGCTGATGCAGTGAAAAGGTATGCCGAACTGCTGTACCAGCGGGCCGAGAGTTTCGTGATTGGCCACCACGGCTTTGATCTGTCCGGGCAGTTCTCCCGAATAATGGCGAATCAGCAAATCGCCCAAACAATGCGCTTCCGTGGTCGCCAAGATAACAATCGGTTGGCGCTCGGCGGCGACGAGCTTGACCACGGAAGTCTTGGGCAATATCTGCTCCAGATACGATACCACCCGGTCAGGCGGCGTTGGCCCTTCAAACGCCGTGCGCATGAAGAAATGCTTCGCCTCGAGATCGACGAATTCCTGATTGCTGAGAATGTTATAGCCGGCATTGAACAGCACGCCGGTAATTTTATGGACCAGTCCCGGTTCGTCCGGACAGTCGATTCGCAGGATATGGGGAGGCACCGCCAATCACCAGGGAACAAGCGCAACGATTATGGCATGCGGCTCGGCGAAGATAAACCTTGCGCTCGAAACAGCGTCCACTGATCGAGTCTAAGCGGTGCCGTTGCCCGCCATGCCCAACAGCCTCCTCGCATTGCCGCCGAGCACCTTCTCTTTGTCCGCTTGGGACAAGCTTCTCATGTTCTCGATCACCGCGACGGTGCGCGGCCAGGTCGCCACGGCATCGCCGTGATCGAAATCGCTGCCGATGATGATGTTGTGATTGGGCCAGCCGTTGACCGTATCGGCCAGGTAGCTCTCCCAGGACACGCAGGCGATGTAGAACTGATCGAAATATTCGCTCGGTTTTTTTCGGATCGCTTTTTTGCCCTCGAAGAATTGCTGCACGGCCACGGAAACGCTCGCTTGGTTGGGCGTGTGCGCGTCCAAGGTGTGCATGAGCCAGGGCACCCAGCCGATCCCGCCTTCGAAGAAGCCAAACTTCAGTGTCGGGAAGCGGTCGAGCACGCCGCCAAAAATCAGCCGCGCGGCGCTCACCATGTAAGTCAGAGGAAAGCCGAGCGCGGTAGGAAAATGTTGATAGCCCTGAAAGCGCTCGCTGCCGACCAGCCAGGGATGGCTATGCTGTGCCTCGTATACTCGCGCCGCCGGATGAAGCAAGATCGGCACGTTCAAATCGGCGATCTCTTCGTACAGAGGAAACAACACCGGGTTGTCGAGATCGCCGTCGCCCCAGCCGCCGTTAAATTTGACCGCTTTCATTCCCAGTTCTTTTACCGCCCGGCGCAGCTCTTTGACCGATTCTTCGATGTCGGGCAAATAGACCCAGGCGCAGCCGATGAAGCGATCATCGTTCTGAATATCCTCCGCCGCCGTGTCGTTGTAGGCGCGCGCCAGTTGCCTGCCGAGCTCGGCATCGCATTCGTAGATCAGCGGCCGGTTATCGGGAATCAACACCTGGACATCGAAGCCATCCTTGCGCATGAACTCGGCGCGCAGCGCCAGGTCCCAGCGGCCCTGCTTGAAAGAATGGACTTTTTTGCCGTCGCGGTAATAAGTCGCCACTTTTCCCGGCACCACTTCGCCGTAGCGCACCATGTCGCCTGTGTCCTCGCTCACTTCAACATGGCCTTTGCCGGGATGGCTGACTTTATCGAGAAACCGCAGCGGCCAATAATGCGTGTCGCCGTCGATATACATAGTCTCTCCCGAATTATTTTACCCCGTACCTCGCCATCATCTCATCGATGAAACCGCTCTGGTCGAGCTTCCTGAGTATCCGATCGTCGATCAGGTTCTCCGGCTTGACGCTTTCAACCTTGGGATTGGTCCGCTTCATCAGCCGCACCACGTTAGTGATGCCCGCAGGGTTGGCGTAGGGCTTTCGATCGAGGCCGTTCACCATGTCTTTGTAACCCTCTTCGGCGTCTTTTTCCGAGATGCGCAGATACTTTTGCAGTATCCTGAGCGTGGTCGGCTTCTCCCGAGGCGAAAGGCAAGTCGCGGCGCCCTCGATGATCGCGCGCATGACGTTTTCGGCGATGTGGGGATTTTTTTGAATGTACGGCTCGCGCGCGACGATGGACGAGCTCAGGATCGGCAGCTTGGCCTTGTCGAGCTCGGCGAGAATAGGAAAACCTCGGGCGTGCAGCGGCCGGCTCTGCACTCCATCGAGCACCGTGGCATCGATGGTGCCGGTCGCAACCGCTTGTGCCAGTACGGTTTGATCGCCGGCGGCGATGATGCTGATCTTGTCGCGCTCGGCGTCCAGACCGAGATGCTCCAGCGCTAGGATCGCGCCCATCCAGACCGTGCCGCCGATAGACTGCACGCCGAACTTCTTACCGCGCAGATCTTCGGCGCTCTTGATGCCGGGACGAACGACGAGATCGTAGGTAACCCGATTGGTGAGCGCCGAAAGGACTTTCAAGTCCGAACCCGATGCCACCGCGCCGATCACCGCTGTGCCGCCGGTGTAGCCGACTTCGATTTCGTTGGACGCCATGGCGGAGACCAGTGTCGGCGCGCCGCGGACGAACAGGGTTTCGGCGTCGAAGCCGTACTTGCTGAACAGGCCCCGTTCGCGCGGCGCCCACAGCGGGCAGACGCGCGCGTTCATCGCCGCGTAGGCGATGACGAGTTTTTTACCGGCGACGGCGGCGTCGACTTCACTGTGACCAGCCATCAACGGGACGACGATAGAGACAAGCGATAGCAGCAACCACATGAGCGCCTTCCTTCCGTCATTCCCGCGAAGGCTCCAATCCAGTCTTCCTCGCGATTTTACAGCCCCAACCCAAGCAGATGGATGGCGTTCTCGCCCAGCACCTTGCGCTTGTTCTCGGGCGAGATCTTGGTGCTTTGGGAAATCGGACCGGTCACCTGTCCCGGCTTCGACGAATCCCAGTGCGGCGAGTCGGTGGCGAGCACCAGGCGATCGCCGCCCAAATATTCAACCGCCCACTCGAACAGACCGTCTTCGAAAGGTTCACAGCCGACGTAGACGCTCTGATTGAAGACGTCGCTCGGCCGGCGCTTTTGCCAGGGCACCAAATGGGGCAGCTTTTCCCAGTGCTCGTCCATGCGCGAAAGCCACCAGGGCATCTGCGAGGCGCCGGTCTCAAGACAGATGATCTTCAGATCGGGATGCCTTTCCATAACACCGCCGCAAAGATAGACCATCAGGCAAACCATGCTTTCGATGGTTCTTCCGACCATATGGGAGAAGAAGAAGTTGTCGGCGAAGCGGTCGTGTCCCATCGAACCGGTCTTGGTATCGTGAAAAATGATCGGCGTCTTGGTTTTCTCCAGCTCATCGAAGATTGGATCGAAGTGCGGATCCCACCATTCTTTACCCGGGATGGGCGTCGCTTTGACGTTCAGCGCCTTGCTGCCCAACTCGCGCGAACGGTGCAGTTCCTTGATCGCTTCTTTCGGGTCTTGCAGCGGAATCACTCCCGCCCACATGAGCCGGCCCGGTTGCTGTGAAGCGTACCAGTTCATGTAGTTGTTCTGCGCCCGCGCGTAAGCCGCCGCAAGTTCCGGATCATCGACGAACCAGAGAATATCGAGCGCCGGCGAGTTGGGCGACAGGACTGCGACATCGATCCCGTCAAGGTTCATGTTGCGAACCCGTCCTGCGGGCGTGAGATCGGCGGGCGTGACCCATTCTTTTTTCTCCGCTTTCTGCCGGCCGAGCTCCGAGCCGATCATGATCTGATTGCCAATCAGGGTTCTTTTTCGCTCGTTGTCTTTGGTCGGCAGCCGGCGCGGCAGAAATTCCTTGTACTCTGACTCGATCGTCTGATCCCAGCTTTCCAAATCGCCGACCAGATGACTGTCGAGGTCGATTACCTTCATTCCGTCGATGGCCATAGAGCCTCCTTTGTGAGAGTCGTTGCCGCCATTATTCCGAATCGTCGACCGAGAAATCCGTTTCGTCAAATCACGATGGCGCGGATATTTTCTCTGCGGTTCTCTCTATTAGTCAGATAACAAAAACCGCCGATCCCCGTCAAACTCTCCTACCGACGGTTTGAACTATAATCCGAGCTCTCGCTGCGCCTGGCGTACATAGCTCTGGTCGGCGTAACGCTCGGGCGGCGGCAAGGGCTCTTTCAAGACGCCATCTTTGAACTGCACATCGATGTTCGCCTTCAATCCTTCGATGGTCACCGAGCCGTCGATGGGAAACACTTTGTTCTTGGTAAAATAATCGATGCCGCGCCGGGCATAGGGCGGCTTGATGCCCATTTCGGCGGTGAAAAATTCCGCCGCATCCGCCGGCTGCTCGTGAATCCAGCGCAGCGAGCGAATATGCGCCTTGAGAAAGCGCACCACCAGCGCACGGTTTTTCTCGGCCCACGACGGATTTACGGTGATGCCGTTGAACTGATAGGTGGAGATCACCTCCATAGTATCCCCAAGGCGGGGAAAACCCTGATCAACGGCGATATCGGAATAGGGAAAGCCCAAGACGGCGCCGGCGATGGCGCCGGTTTCCAGCGCGGTCAGCCGGGCTACTGTGCCGCCGGAGATGACTGTCATGGCGTAGTCTTTGGGAAAATGCAGCCCCTTGCTCTTCAGATACTCGAGCAGAATCGACGTAGCCCCGCCGCGCAGGCTTGAGACGCCAAGGCGAGCGCCGCGCAGGTCGGCGACGGTTTTGTACGACTTGCCGCCGACCAGCGTATAGGGCGCTGCGTTGTCGACACCGGCGACCACTTTGAGGTTCGCGCCTTTTTCGTTGACGGCAATGACGCCGTCGGCGTTGAGCGTGCCGAAATTGATTTCGCCGGTGAGCAGCGCCTGCAATTGCACGTCGCTCCGGCCGATCAGAATCAACTCTACTTTCAAATTCTCGCCGCTATAAAAACCCTTCTTCAAGCCGACATAGAAAGGCAGGTAGAAGAGCGTCTTCGACGTCATGCCTACCTTTAGATTTTGCGCCTCGCCAGGCGCGGTCCAACCGGCGAAGGCTATTGAGGCGATCAGGACAAGGATTCCGAGCTGTTTCATATCCCATCCTCCTCCAGGGTAGGCGAGTCGGATGCCGGGATAGTACATGGGGCGAGCAAAGGATTACAAGAATGATTTTCAGGTTGACTCGAGCGCCAGATCGGCGCTATGGGCTGGCTTATAGGATAATTCTATGAAACATCTTTTTTCGCTCTCGCTCGCTGCGTCATTGGCGTTGACAGCACCGTCGCTATCGTATGGGCAGGGCTACCCGAAGCAAGCGATTAACTTGATCGTGCCGCTCGCGCCGGGGGACGCGACGGACGTTGCCGGTCGGACGATTGGGGAAGCTATGTCGAAACTGCTCAAAGTGCCGATCGTCGCCGTCAATCGTCCGGGAGCCGGCGGCACCCTCGGCACCGACAGCGCGGTTAAAGCGCCGAAAGACGGCTATACCATCGTGATCACCAATAACGCTTCGGTGGTGTTCAACCGCGTGCTTACACCCGAGGCAGTCCCCTACGATCCTTTCAAGGACTTGACCCCGCTTGGCCTGGTGGCACGCACGCCGATTATACTCGCGGTACACAAAGACGCGCCGTTTAAAAGCTTCGCGGAGATGGTCGAATACGGCAAAAAAAACTCCGGCAAGATCCGCATCGGCACAGTCGGGCCGGGCTCGGTGGGCCATTTTACCGTGGAGATCGTCAACTCGCTTTCCGGCGCTGACATGACCATGATCCCATTCAAAGGCGCGGGCCCCGCCGTCGGTCACATCGAGGGGGCAGTGGCGGCGCAGGGTGTCGTCGCAGAGCACCTAAGAGCCGGCACCATGCGCGGCATCGTCGGCTCGACCAAAATGCCCGAGTTTCCGCAGATTCCGACGCTCAGCCAGTTGGGCCACAAGCAGAACCTGCTCGGCGTATGGTCGGCGTTCTTCGCACCGGCGGGAGTGCCGGCGGAGGTTACCAAGACGCTCATCAGCGCGCTTGAAAAAGCGGTGAAAGAACCGACGACCGTCGCGCGGCTGGCAAATCTCGGTATGGTCGCGGATTACGAGCCGCCGGAAAAGCTCATGGCGGAAATCCGCGACGAGTACAGGCAGGTGGAACAGATCGCGAAGAAAGCCGGGTTGATAAAATGAAAACTCGTTTCTTGACGAGACTCACTTTCCTCCCAGTGACTTGATAAAGGAGCGGTCCAGCAGATCCTCCAGGCTCAGTTTCTTTTTTATTCGACCGGTTTGAAACTCCTCCTCGATGACGACGGGAATCGCCTTTTCGGCGATGTGGCCGTTGACCGGAAAAGAGTCGCGGTACTCGTCATAACCCGCCGGCGCATACGCCGGATCGATCTTGACGTATTTTCTCAGGATGTTCACCGCGTCGGCCTTGTTCTCGTGGGTGTACTTGATGCCCCTCTGATAGGCGCGAAGAAACTTCGTCACCTGCTCCTTCTCTCGGCCGAGGTACGATTCCCTGGCGGCAAATGTCTCGTACGGCCACTCCGGAAAAACTTCTTTCAAGTCGAGAAGCTTGTTGTAACCTTGTGTTTTGGCGATCTCGGTCACTGGAAACCATACCAGAGAAGCGTCCACCCCCTTGGCGGATAGCGCCGCAAAGCGCGCCGGAGTGCTGCCGATCTGAAGGATCGTCACTTCTTTGGCATCGATACCGAAATGGCGCAGACTCGCCCGCGTCAGAAAATCGGTGAGCGAGCCGAACCGGCTAATCGCAAACCGTTTGCCCTTCGCCTGCTTCATCGACTTGAAATCGGGCTGCGAGTAAAGCTGAAACGGCATGATGTTGGAAATGCCCCAAAAATTCTTGATATCGATACCAGCGGCGCGCCCGCCGATGGTCTCCACGAAGGCGCTGCCCATGATCTGCACATCGCCGCCGACGAGCGCCTGCAGATTGGTTGCGCCCGCATTGAAAAGAACCAGGAGAACATCGAGGCCTTCGTCTTTGAAGAAGCCTTTGGCCTCGCTGACATAGACGGGCAAAAACGCGACGTTCACCGAAGACAGACCAACGATAATTCGCGCCGAGCTTTGGCCCGGCAGAATGCCGAGCAGACACAGCGCCAAGGTGACTGATGCCAAGATTGCTTTCATGATCGCCCCTCCCGCTCCGATGATTCTACCGCTGGATGATTTTCTCCGCCGAACAGCCGCATTGAAGCTAAAATCTTGTCTTGAGGCAAGCCCGGCGTTCGTTCGAAGCGCGGCAAGATAATTAGCCTCGAGCCCGTTTTGAGTCGCAGCGAACGCCGGCACACGCCGAACTTTCACCAAAGGCTTGATTCTTTTCCATGTCATTTGCTTCGGTCCGTGCTGCGCAAGGCGCGCCAGACCCGCTCCGGGGTCAGCGGCAGTTCTCGGATCCGTTTTCCGGATGCGCGCGCTAAGGCATTGCCGATGGCCGGCGCCACTGAAACGATGCCGGACTCGCCCATGCCCTTGGCGCCGTAGGGGCCGGGCCCGTCGCGATTTTCGATCAGCGCAGAATCGAAACGATCGGGCAAATCGGTAAAGCGCGGTACGCGGTAGTCGATCAGATTGGCGTTGAGCGGTTGGCCATGATCATACACGAGCGACTCGAAAAGCGTATTGCCGAGACCCTGGATCGCCGCGCCCTCGTCCTGCCCCTCGGCTTGCTGAGGATTGATCGCCTTGCCGACGTCGGCGACGGTGACATAGTTCAAAATCCGCAGCGCGCCGGTATCGTCATCGACAGCCAGCTCCGCAGCGCCCATACCGGTCTCCCAGAAGAGGGGAAAGCTCTTGCCTAACGCGCCGTCGGGGCGCATATAGCCGCGGCCGATCAACTCGCCGCCGGGCATGCCGAAAAACTGGGCCACGGTTTGAGCGTAGCTCAGAGACGAGCCGCCACAGCAGGCATAGCCGTCCTGAAGCGCGATACTGTCCACGCCTGCCTTGAACGCCTCGGCGGCGGCGGCGATCAACTGGCGGCGCAAATCTTCCGCCGCCGCTTTGACCGCGCTGCCCATGACCGTAGTGGAACGGCTGGCGCCCGTAGAACGATCGAATGTGGTCGCCAGCGTGTCCGTGCCGCGCATCGTGATCCGTTCAATCGGAATGGACAACTCCTCTGCGACGATTTGACAGAGAACCGTACGCGCTCCCTGCCCCACTTCGGTGGTTCCGGCAATGAGAATCACGCTGCCGTCGGCGAGCAGGCGAACGAGCGCCACCGATACAGGCATCGCCTCCGAGTCGGACACCCCGACGGCGAGGCCGGCCGCTCCGCTCGCCCAATTGATCGAGCCGGCCGCTGACTTGAGGCCTTGGCGAAGGTCGGCGTCGAGCGGAGTGGCGCCGGGTTTCAAGATTTCGCCGCGCTTGAGCAAATGGCGCTGGCGATATTCGAAAGGGTCGATGGCGCAATGGGCGGCGATGCTGTCGATGTGCGACTCCAACGCCCAGATCGCCTGCGGTCCGCCGATGGAGCGCATGGAACCTGCGGGAGCGGTATTGGTGTAGAGGGCCAGCACGTCCACCTTGCAGTGATCGAGCTCGTAAGGGCCGATCATCCGGCTGATCACGCGCTTGGCGACGCGCGGGCCGTTATCGGCATAGGCGCCGGTATCCAGCAACACCCGTGCTTGGCGCGCCACCATGGTGCCGTCGCGCTTGATCCCCGTTTTTATCTGCAGACGGGCCGAATGGCGCCTAGTCGTCAACATCGATTCCGCCGCGCTTTGAACCAGGCGCACCGGCCGGCCGCGGCATTTTCGGGCCAGCGCCACGGCGAGCGGTTCGATCTTGAAATAAGATTTGCTGCCGTAGGCGCCGCCGACAAACGGGACGATCACTTCTACTCTGGCGTGAGGATAGCCGAACATGCGCGCCAATTCCGAGCGAACCAGAAACGGATGGGCGGAAGAACTCCACAAGGTGATTTTGTCCGGCGTTACCTGTGCCACGGCGCTGTGGGGCTCCATGGCGTACTGGCACGCCATGGGAAATTCGAAGGTTTCGTCGATGACTTCTTCAGCCTCGGCGAAAGCGCGGTCCGGATCGCCCTTGGTAAACTGCTCGCGATGGCAGATGTTGCCGCCGAAGGGCGCACCCAACCCGGCTATGTCGTGAAACTCGCCGCTGCCTGCAACGCCCTCATGTAAATGCGGCGCATCTTGCGCCAAGGCGGCATCGATATCGGCGACCACCGGCAATTCGCGATACTCTACGGTTATCAGCGCCAGCGCCTCGGCGGCGATAGACCCTTCCTCAGCCGCAACTACGGCCACCGGTTCGCCGACGAAGCGCACCCGATCGAGCGCCACGACGGCGCGATCGCGTAAGCAATTGCCGTAATATGGATCGATGTCTTTGACGTCCGCCCGCGTCAACACGGCCGTAACGCCGGCAAGCGCTTCCGCCCGGCTCGCATCAATCGAAACGATGTCCGCATGCGGCAGCGGACTGCGCAAAACCTTCGCTTCGAGCAGAGCGGTAAATTTGAGGTCGCCGGTGAACTTCGCCGCGCCCGTGACTTTCTCGATGCCGTCGACGCGGCGGACAGAGGCGCCGACGATCATGGGTGCCAGTGTTCCCTCATGGAGCGGAAAGATGAACGCATTCGGAATAATGCCAGATGAGCAAAATGGAAAAAGGCTAGCGCCCGCAAGGGCTAGGTTAGATCACCGAGTGCTCGGGCAGGATCGTCTTCAGCACCCGCAGATAGTTAGCGCCTAAAATCATGCGGATCTCGTCGTCTCTGTAGCCATGCTTCTGCAGGCCGTCGATCAGATTCGGCAGGTCCTCTATTTCCTCGAAGCCTTTGATCAGCGGATCTTTGTGCAGCGGATGGTGGCGGTCTTTCAAGGTGCGCGGGCCGTCGTATTTGACGAAGTCCATGCCGAGCGCCATATATTCGATACCGACGAGGTTGATGATGTAATCCATGTGCCTGAGCATGTCTTCGATGTCCACCTCTCCTTGCGCGACCCGCTCCGGCAGCGCGAGAATGCCGATCAGCCCTCCCTGTTTGGCGATCGCTCTGATCTGCTCGTCATCCAGATTGCGCGGATTTTTGAGCATGCCGCAAGCGTTTGCGTGACTTACCAGGAGCGGCGCCGTGGCGACGTCCAGGGTTTGAAAAAAGCCCTCGCGGTTCATGTGCGACAAGTCTACGACCATGCCGAGGCGGTTCGCCTCCTTGATGACCTGCACGCCGAAGTTGGTGAGGCCGCCGCCGGTGCGATTCTCCCAGACGCCGTCGCCGAGCTCGTTGCGAAAATTCCACACCGGCTGGATCGAACGCAGGCCCAGGCGATAAAAATTGCGCAGGTTCTCGATGCTGCCGCGCAGCGGCATGCAGCCCTCGAAATGAAGCAGAAACTTGACCGTGCCCGGCTGCGGTTTTTCCGGCAGGTCGCCGCGCGTCTTGACCATCTGGATCATGCCCTCGGAGCGGGGCGCCTCTTCGAGAAACTGATCGATCTGCTCAAGCGCGGTTTCCAGGTAGCGGCCGGTATTCTGCGAGTGCGAATAAGAATCGCCGCAGATGGCGTACACGGTCATATTGATGCCGTCGCGGATCAGGCGCGGCGCGATGCCGTCGCGGATCGGCGCTTCCTCGCCGATCGATTTTCGATAGATCTGTTCATAAACGTCGCGGTGGCCTTCGATGACCAGGCTGCTCATCAAGAGTTCTTTGGCGTCCATATAGCGGCGTCTCTTTCTTGAAGCGGCAATGTTATTGCGCTAGTAATAGCCGCTAAATA
>Ga0209172_10000954_pt1 | contig 70025 bp, 68 predicted proteins | sample LarsenN4metaG_FD_184113 | JGI IMG/M metagenome (GOLD analysis project Ga0209172, IMG submission 184113) | Hot spring sediment bacterial and archeal communities from British Columbia, Canada, to study Microbial Dark Matter (Phase II) - Larsen... ...
CATTAAATCATTGATGCGATTCTCGGCTGTGTTAACTACTTCGATAATCAACAGATTACTACAGAATGTATCAGGAGTCAATAACTAGTTTATAATGCGGTAGCGCTCTTCGACCGGCTGATAAGGGTCGGTTGCGGTTGACATGAAGATTGTCGTCGGCTGTTTCCGCCCGCGCAAGCTGTCGATCAAGTAGCCTGGCTGAGCCGTCCTTCACATCAACATAGGTCCCCCACTTTCTCGGCTCGGCCTGCATGTGGGCCATGTGGGGAACGTAGCAGTACGCGCAGCCTACGGGGCATCCAGCGTAGGGATTCAGCGTGTAGCCGCCCATAGCTGAGCGGTTGAGAATAGACTTTGGTTGTATATGGCTGAGACTTACCGTATGTTCCGGTTTGCGCTTGTAGCTCACTCTGAAATTATAGCCGCTCACAGGGATCGCCTGCTATTACTACTTGCGCTGCCGGGCGCGAGCGATTAGCTCGTTTGACGGCAGAGCAGGATCAAGCGCCTTGCGCGCGCTTTCAATGCCAGCAATCGGCAGCGTCGATGCGTCGATCAGCCCCAGTTGTGCGAGCACAGATGCCTGATCCCAGTAGATATGTTCATGCGCTAACTTGCCATCACGGAAGTGAACAACAACTATCAGGGGTACTTCTACTCGCTTTCCCGTTGGAGGGATGCCCGGCAGCATCCATTCCATCTCGATAGTGTGAGTGAACTTAAAGATCATTTCATCAACCAGCCGATCATTGCTGATGGTGCGCGAAATGGGAGTGACCTCTGTATCTGGGGGCATTTGGGGGATGAAATACTTGGAATAGAACTCTCGCAACTGCTCGCGGCCTACTCCGCCGGTCAACACCGGGATGTGGTTGACATAAGCATCTTCAACCATAGTGTTGAGTGTATCTTCAGTGCTGCGGGTGGCGAACTCGTACTTCATATGATCTTCCCAGAGAGCGTTCAAAGCCGCTTGCGAAGCTGTTAAATCAGCGCCTGATCCCTGGCCCAGATGTCGAACGAAGAACTCCAGCGTCCGCAGATTGGCAAGCTCTGCTGCTGCCTTATCAGAATGCACTCCGCCTATACGGGCAAAGGCATGGTCTTGATCGGGGTAATCGTAAATAATGACATGCGGGTTAACATCAAGCGCCGCATGAATCTGTGCCTGCGCTTCAGGCGGGCAATACTTGTCTTTTACAGCGATGTGCAGCATCAGCGGAGTGTGGATATTGACAGATTCATCAAGAGCATTTTCAATGCTGACCCCGTAATATCCGACTGCGCAATCAGGGTTATGACGCGCTGCAAGCAAGTAGGCGAGGTTACCTCCCAGGCAGAATCCTACTGCGCCTACTTTGCCAGTACATGCCGGATGTGTGCGCAAGAATGCCATTGCAGCGGCTGTATCAGCTACTGCTTTAGCTTCGTCGAGCCCCTGATAAAGCCCAAATGCGCGCTGCCATTCTGCTTCAGTTTGATCTGTCAACTGAACGCCAGGCTCCTGTCGCCAAAATAGATCGGGGCAGATGACGACGAAACCTCGCGCCGAATACCAGTTGGCAATGTCTCGCATCACCTGATTGACGCCGAATATCTCTTGAATTAACACAATGCCGGGGCCCCTGCCGCTGGCTGGCAGAGCCAGATAGGCTTGAAACTGTCCTCCATCAAAAGCCTGAATTGTAACCATAATGATGTCCTCTGCTGGCCCTCTCATTTGAATTCCGGATAGCCCGGCGATTCTATCATTGCTTCATGCTTCTCAGCAATGTTAGCGCCCGCGCAACCTCGGCAATTTTCAATTGCCCGATGGGAATGAATTTTCAGGTAAAGGCATTTAAGTTTTTTGAGAGTGTGTGATATTGTTTAACCCTGAAGTTGAGCTATTATTTAATCTGTCTCTTTTTGGGCGATGTGAGAGGCAAGACGCTCGCGCTTGGTCTGAACATCCATCTTGCGCAGAAGATGGCCAGAATCTTAGAGCGTGTCCAAAAAGCAGCTACAGGGCCACAGAGAGCACAGCGATGATACAGAAGAATTGGCAAAGAAGGCTGACTTTGTCTCGGTTACTCCGTGACTCTGCGGCCGTAATTTAGTCCCGTTTAGACATGCTCTTAGGAGTTTTTCGGACGGCTTGAGCGACGCGAGAGAAATGATGAAAATGCGATGTACAACAACCTGTTAGGTTGTTGATAGTGCGCGACAGGCAGCAACCTAAGATGTACAGCGACCTGTCAGGTTGCTGATAGTGCGCGAACAGCAACCTAAGATGTACAGCCGTGGCGGTCAGCCTTGCTGATAGTGCGCGACAGGCAGCAACCTAAGATGTACAGTAACCTGTCAGCCTTGCTGATAGTGCACAACAGGCAGCAACCTAAGATGTACAGCAACCTGTCAGCCTTGCTGATAGTGCACAACAGGCAGCAACCTAAGATGTACAGCAACCTGTCAGCCTTGCTGATAGTGCACAACAGGCAGCAACCTGAGATGTACAGCAACCTGTCAGGTTGCTGATAATGCGCGATAGGCAGCAACCTGAGATGTACAGCAACCTGTCAGCCTTGCTGATAGTGCACGACAGGCAGCAACCTAACAGGTTGCTGTACATTTTCTGAGGAGTTTTTCAGACGGTCGGCGACAACGCCCGGAAACAATGAGAACAGCGCAGTTGGAAGAAGCCTGCCTACTGCCTACTGTTTTCTGAGGAGGAACGTAGAGATTGATGAGCCAGGAGAAGATAAGGAACGTAATAATTGTGGGCTCAGGCCCCGCCGGTTATACTGCTGCTGTTTATGCTGCGCGCGCTAATCTATCGCCGTTGCTGTTTGCAGGCGAACCGAAAGCGACGCAGATACCCGGGGGTCAACTGATGTTTACTACCGATGTTGAGAACTTTCCCGGTTTTCCTGAGAGCGTCACCGGCCCGGAGCTGATGGAGCGGATGCGCAGGCAGGCGGAGCGGTTTGGCACAGAAGTAATAGAGCAGGATATAGAAGAGGTCTCATTCATTCCCGGCGGGCCGTTCCGTCTTCGCTCTCAAAAAGAATGGTACACTGCTCGCGCCGTGATAATTGCAACCGGAGCGACTGCCAAGTGGCTCAATCTTCCCAACGAGATGAAGTTTCGCAATCGCGGACTGTCGGCCTGCGCCGTCTGTGATGGGCTGTTCTTCCGCGGCAAAGAGGTGATGGTTGTTGGCGGAGGCGATACTGCAATCGAAGAGGCGCTCACGCTTGCCCATCATGCAGCGAAAGTCACAGTTGTGCACCGGCGCGACAGGTTGCGCGCAAGCAAAATCATGCAGGAGCGCGCAATGGCTAACTCGAAGATAGACTTTCTCTGGAATACAATCCTGGTTGAATATATCGGCAATGAGGCACTGGAAGCGGTGCGCCTGAGAAATGTCATCACTGATGAGGAAAGAGTCCAGCCGATAGAGGGGGTCTTCATGGGCATAGGCCATACGCCCAATACTGATTTCCTTCGTGGGGTGCTTGAACTCGATCCTCGTGGTTATATCATAACTCGCAACGTCATTGAGACAAGCATAGAAGGAGTGTTCGCTGCCGGCGATGTGCATGATCCTGAGTACCGGCAAGCGGTCACTGCCGCCGGATTCGGTTGTATGGCGGCGCTGCGCGCCGAGCGCTGGTTAGAGTTGCGAGGCAGGTAAGGAATAATCTCGAAATCTATTTTCTGGCGAGGCATTACTATGACCGGGAATCGCCTCATCAACTTGATTGGCCTCTCTCTGTATCTATTGCTTCTGGCGAGCCTCTATTCTGGCCCAGTGTTCTCTTACAACCCGCAGGATTCCGAGCAAGAGCTGGCGCAACAGGCGTTCGCTATTTTGCAAGCGCAATGTTTCCGGTGCCACGGCGCGGAGAAGATGTCCGGCCTTGATCTGCGCACGCGCGATGGGGCGCTGAAAGGTGGCGCGAGGGGGCCTGCAATTGCGCCGGGCAACGGCGCCGCCAGCCGGCTTTACAAAATGGTAGCGGGCCAGGCGGAGCCGCGAATGCCGCTGGGCAAAGTCCTTCCGGCTGACCAGGCGGCGCTGCTCAAAGCGTGGATTGACCGGGGGGCCCCGTGGCCTGGCGCTGCTCCGGCGGAGGCTAAATCGACAGCGCCAGCTTATGCCGGCGCGAAATCTGTTTCCGATCAACAACGCGACTACTGGGCATTCAAAAGAGCGGTTCGCCCCGCTGTCCCCAAGCCTAAGCTCTTATCCAAATTTCCATCCTGGGGCCACAACCCGATTGACGCATTCATCCTTGCTGCTCTGGAAGAGAAGGGATTGACGCCGTCGCCGCCCGCCGACAAACGGACGCTGCTGCGGCGAGTCACCATCGATCTGACCGGCCTTCCGCCAACTCCTGAAGAGATAGAAGCGTTCCTGGCAGACAATTCGCCGGGTGCTTATCGAAAAGTTGTCAGAAGACTGCTGGCTTCTCCTCGCTACGGCGAGCGATGGGCGCAGCACTGGTTGGATGTGGCCCGCTTTGCTGAGACCAATGGATTTGAGCTGGATCAAGATCGCGAGCAGGCGTGGCGTTATCGCGATTATGTTGTTCGCTCGCTGAATGAAGATAAGCCTTATGACCGCTTTATTCTTGAGCAGGTTGCCGGAGACGAGATCGCTCCCGATAGTTTTGAGATGTATGTAGCCACCGGGTTCCTGCGTGGGGGCCCTCAGCATGTCGTCTCGGGCAATCAGGACCTGGCGCTGAATCGGCAGGAATGGTTGACGGAAGTGGTAAACGGCCTCGGCTCCGCGTTCCTCGGCATCACCGTGGGTTGCGCGCGCTGCCACGATCACAAGTTCGATCCCATCCCGCAGGCGGATTATTACAGACTGCAAGCGTTCTTTGCCGCCGCAGACAACTTCGATTACAAGAATCCTACGCAGCAGGAGAAAGAGGCTTACGAAGCGGTAGTTAAGGCGCATAAAGAGAAGTTGAAGCCCATCACCGACGAGATTGCTGCAATTGAAAAGCCTTACCGCGAGCGGCTGAAAGCAGAGAAGCGCAGCAAGCTTGAGATGCATTACCTCCAGGCGCTTGCTATTGATGAAAAGCAGCGCACCGAAGAACAGAAGCGACTGGCCAAAGAAGCGATGAACATGCTTGAGATCAAGTGGGATGAGCTGGTCTCCCGGCTAACGCCGGAAGACAGGGCCCGACGCGCTGCGTTGCGAGCGAAGATGCACGCGCTGGAGCTGCACGCGCCGGCGCCATTGCCTACAGCACTGGGAGTTGCTGACAAGATAGCTCCCACGCCGCCCACTCATATCCTGCGTCGAGGAGACCCTCATGCGATAGGCGAAGAGGTGCAGCCAGGGTTTCTGAGCGTATTGGCGAAAGATGCTCAGCAAATAGTGGATATACCGCAGGAGGCCCCTGCGACTGACGGCGGCGCCAGATCAGAACAAGCGGCGAAGTCTACTGGGCGAAGGCTGGCGCTGGCGCGCTGGCTGGCGCAGCCCGATCACCCGCTGACGGCGCGGGTGATAATGAATCGCCTGTGGCAGCATCATTTCGGGCGCGGAATAGTGGCAACGCCAAACGATTTTGGCCGCAACGGCCAGCAGCCGACCCATCCGGAATTGCTCGATTGGCTGGCAACCGAATTTGTGGCTCGCGGGTGGAGCCTGAAAGCGATGCACGAGTTGATGGTGCTCTCCAGCACTTATCAGCAATCGAGCGATGTAGATCGCAAGAAGGCCAAGATCGACGCGGACAATAAACTGCTCTGGCGGATGAATCGCCAGCGGCTGGACGCCGAAGCGTTGCGCGATTCGATACTGGCGATTGCAGGCACATTGACGGAAGAGTTAGGGGGCCCATCAGTTCGCGTTCCCCTTGAGCCTGAAGTCTACGATACCATCTTCACCGAGAATGAGCCTGATAATCTCTGGCCGGTCACTCCCGACCCGCGCCAGCACACGCGCCGCAGCCTCTATCTCTTTCGCAAGCGCAATGTTCGATTGCCTTTGATGGTCGCGTTCGATGCTCCCGATATGATGAGTTCCTGCGCTGCCCGCGCAGTCAGCGTGCATTCGCTGCAAGCCTTAACATTGATCAATAGCGAATTTATGCTGGAACAGAGTAAAGCCCTTGCCCGCCGATTACTGCGCCGGGTTGGCGGCGGAGAGCGGAAGTTGATCACCGATCTTTACTTACTGACGCTCGGTCGTCTGCCCCGGCCACAGGAGATGAGCGCGGCGACGGCGTTCCTCAAAGAACAGATCAACATCATCGGCAGCCGAATTGCTCAAGGGGAGATTGTCGCCCAATTGAAGGATGTATCGGTCGATCCGGCCACGGCAGCCGCCTGGGTGGATCTCTGTCTGGCAATGTTCAACTTGAATGAATTTATCTATGTCAAATGAATTGTTGGAAGAGGGAATGGTTATGATGGAGACCAGATGCCACATTCCAATCGCTACTACTCGACGAGATTTTCTCTTTCGCGCTGGGAATGGATTCGGCAGTTTGGCCCTGGCATATCTGCTTGCGCGCGACGCTCATGCCGGGGATAAAAATCAATTGCCGCCGGCGAAGAATCCGCTGGCGCCGAAACTGCCTCATTTCAAGCCGAAGGCGAAAGCAGTAATCAATCTCTTCATGGTTGGGGGCCCAAGCCACATGGAGACGTTTGATCCCAAACCTGTGCTGGATCGGCTTCACGGCCAGCAATTGCCTCCCAGCTTTGGTGAGATCAAGAGCCAGTTCATCAAGCCGGGGACGCCGCTTCTGGGGAGCGCGTGGAAGTTCAAGAAGTATGGCCAGTCCGGCATAGAAGTTTCTGAGCTATTTCCTCATATTGCTACTTGCGTAGATGATCTGGCGATCATCCGCTCCTGTTACACAGAGAGTGTGGTGCATGCGCCTGCGATGTACCAGATGACTACCGGGCGACTACTTGCCGGGCATCCATCATTGGGGAGCTGGGTGACCTACGGGCTGGGGAGCGAGAGCGAGAACCTTCCCGCCTACTGCGTGATGACGCAGCCGCAAGGATTGCCTGAAGGCGGCGCGCCGATGTGGAGCGCGGGTTTCCTTCCGGCAGTCTATCAGGGGACATTGCTGCGCAACAGCTCAACTCCGATCTTGCACCTTGCGCCGTCGAAAGAGATCGGGGAGAAGCAGCAGCGCCACATGCTCGATTTTCTCCGGCAGATAAATGAGATGAATATTCAGGAGGAGGACGACGAGCTATCTGCACGCATCGCATCTTATGAGCTGGCTTATCGCATGCAGCGGCATGCTCCCGAAGCAGTAGACATCAGCCGCGAGAGCGAAGAGACCAAACGGCTATATGGCTTGGATGATCCGGAGACCGCCGAATTCGGCACACGATGTTTGCTGGCCAGGCGGTTGGTTGAGCGCGGCGTGCGCTTTATCGATCTCTATTCCGGCGGGGGCCCCGTAAGCGTCCAGTGGGACGCGCACGATGATATGGTCTCGAATCACGAGAAGATGTGCCGCTGGACGGATAAGCCCGTCGCCGGACTGATCAAGGATCTCAAACGGCGCGGACTGTTTGAGACCACGCTGGTTATCTGGAGCAGTGAATTTGGCCGCACGCCTGTCTCGCAAAACGGCAAAGGGCGCGATCATAATCCTTACGGCTTCACAATATGGATGGCAGGCGCGGGCGTAAAGGGCGGGATTGTCGTCGGTATGACCGATGAGATCGGCTATCGCGCGATTGGCGAGCGCTATCATCCGCGCGATATTCACGCAACTATCCTGCATCTGCTCGGACTGGATCAGATGAAGCTGACCTATCTGCATAACGGGCGTAACGAACGCCTGACCGATTTCGGCGGCAAAGTGATTGAACCAATCCTGGCTTGATGCATCTGGCTGAAGATGAAAGCGTAGAACAACTGTCAGATTGCTATTAGCTTGACTTTATCCAATTCTGGCGACCGCCAGAAGTCGGCGCAGCAAGTTAATTCTGTGGTTTTTAAGAAAAACATTTTCCGGTTCGGGCGCAAATACTCCGGGCGTAAATGCTTCGGGCGGTTTTGCCAAATGCTTCGGGCGCCAAGCGCCCTCAAAACAGCTCTAAAGATGCTTGTAAAGATGCTTGTTTTGAGGGCGCTGAGCGCCCGAACATCGGTTCTAAAGATGCTTGTTCTGAGGGCGCAAGAACTTCGGGCGTAAATGCTTCGGGCGGTTTTGAAGGCCAAATGCTTCAGGCGCAAATGCTTCGGGCGCCAAGCGCCCTCAAAACCGCCCTCAAAGCTGCCCGAACCGACTGCAATCCTTTTCTTGAGGTCTATAGCGGTTTTGAGAGCAACGCAGCGGCAAGGATCTGTTGCCGCTAATTGAGAGGAGTCTTTCAGACGGCTCGTGCGACGCCCTGAAATAATGAAAAATTCTGGGAGCGATAGTTTCCCTGCCTACCAGACGGCGCTATACCGCAAACAAGCAGGCAAGAGACTAGCGCTCCCAGGGCATTTTCTGAGGAGTGAAGATGAACAAGCAATTCTATTCTTTATTGAGTCTGGTAGTTCTAGCATTGACGGTCCCGTCTGTCATTGCGCAAAATGATAAGGATTTCGTTTCGCTCTATGATGGGAAAACGTTGAGCGGATGGCACGTTGAAAGAGGCAATCTTGAAAGCTGGAAAGCTGATGGAGAGATGCTCTCTTGCGTAGCGCCGGGAGGAGGCTGGCTGACGACCGATAAAGAATACAGCGATTTTATCCTGAGAGTTGATTGGCGCATACCCAAAGACGGCAACAGCGGTATCGGCCTCCGCTACCCGCCTGATAGCGATCCGGCGCACGCGGGGATGGAGATCCAGATTTTAGATGACGACTCGCCGAAGTATCAGAACCTCAAGCCGGCGCAGTACACGGGCGGCATCTACTACCAGGTCCCGGCAAAGAAGAAAGCTGCCAGGCCCCCCGGCGAGTGGAATACCTATGAGATTACCTGCCGGGGGCCCCTGGTGATCGTCAAGCTCAACGGCGTTGAAGTCAATCGCGCTAATCTGGATGAGGAGACAAAAGGCGAGGGGGGCTACAAGCCGCTCAGCCAGCGTCCCAGGAGAGGCTTCATCGGCCTGCAAAGCCACGGCTCGCGCGTGGACTTTCGCAACATAAAGATCAAAGTGTTGTAGTTGCTGATGTACAGCAACCTAACAGGTTGCTGTACTCTTAGCGGCAATTGAACGCCGCTGTGGAGAGGGCGAAGGTCAAAACGGTGGTCAGCTTTGTGCTGAGATGGAATCCGCTGTTCCAGACTATCAAAGCAATGCTCGCCGATTGTATGATAGGGGAGCTGTTCTATGCGGAAGTAGATTACATGCACGGCATAGGGCCCTGGTACAAGCAATACGAATGGAATATCAAGAAGTCGATAGGCGGCAGCAGCCTGCTCACAGCCGGCTGTCACGCAGTTGATGGTTTGCGCTGGTTCGTTCAGCAGGAAGCAGTTGAAGTGAGCGCTTATTCAAACTTCAGCAAGAAGAATCCTCTCGGCTACGAATATGAGCCTAACAGTGTGACGATAGTGAAGTTTGCCGATGGCACAATCGGCAAGGTCGCAAGCTCGGTCGAGTGCGTTATGCCTTACTCATTCAACATAGAGCTTCTCGGCGATCAAGGCACAATACGCAACAATCAGATCTACACCAGGAAGTGGCCGGGACAGACGGGCTGGGCGACGATTCCAACAATATTGCCCGATAGCGGCGATGTCACACATCATCCATTTGTGGGAGAGGTTAATCATCTGGTTGAGTGTATATTGACCGACAAGGAGTCTCACGTCAATGTAGCCGATGCTGTGAAGACGCATGAGATCTGCCTGGCGACTGAGCTATCTGCTGCTGAGGGCCGACCTGTGAAGCTGCCGCTTTAGCGCGCCGTCCAGCCGCCGTCAACGGCGAGCACTGCTCCGGTGACGAACCGAGCTTCATCTGAAATCAAATACAATGCCGCATGCGCTACATCATCAACTCGACCGAAGTCCCCCATCAGCGGTTGTAGTTCAGGCAGGCGAGCGCGGATGGCCGCGCTCGCCTGAGCGCGCTGACTCATCGGCGTAGCAATCAAGCCGGGACAAATAACATTAGCGCGAATATTGTTGGGAGCATAATAGACTGCGATAGCTCGCGTCAGACTGATGATCCCGCCTTTACTGGCAGCATAAGCATGAGTTGCGAAATCGGCGTCTCCACCTACAAGCCCTAAGACTGATGATAGATTAACAATCGCTCCGCCGCCCGTTTTAATCATCTGAGGTATTGCGTACTTGCAGCCCAGAAAGACGCTTTTCAAGTTTATTGCCATCACCCGGTCCCAGGCTTCTTCGCTACACTCTGCCGCAGGGCCATCGCCCCAGCGACGACCGCTAACGCCCGCGCCGTTAAAGATAGCATCTAATCGCCCGAAGCGTTCTACTGTTTGCCGGACTGCTGCCTCAACCTCAGCGGCTTTGCTCATATCTGTTTGAATGAAGATTGCGTTGCCGCCCACATCCTGGATTGCCTGCGCCGTCTCTTCGCCGCCTGCCGCATCGCAGTCGAGGATAGCCACGCAGGCCCCCTCGGAGGCAAACAATTGCGCAGTGGCGCGACCAATGCCGCTGGCTGCGCCGGTCACTATAATTGTTTTGCCGGCGAGTCTCGGTTCTGCGCTTCTATTCATCGCATCCGAAAGCGCGCCTCACACGCGCGCGATAGTCGTCATAGCACTGATCGAATCGTTGAGCCGAAGCTTCAGCGCCGATGAAGTAGCTGCTTGTCAACACGCAGGGCGGCTGGCCCGTGCGAGTCAGCCTGTCGGCGACAAGGCATTTCAATGCATTTGCCACTGCTGCGCCGCCGATGGTCGATCCCGGCCCGACCCTATCATCTAATCCTTCGATTTTGACCATTGCATCTCCCGCCGGCGCGCAGTTATCAATGACCACATCGGCCACATCAGGCAATCGTTTGCCTGAGCTATGACGGGGCCCCATGGCGAGGCAATGTTCTAGCGAGACAACTGCAATCACAGGCAAGTTGCGCCGCCTGGCCCCCAGCGCCACATCCACCACCACCTCATTTATGCCGCTGTTGGAAAAGATCAGGAAGCTGTCGGGGGGCCCAAGGACGAAATTGCGCAAGATCATCTCGCCCAGCCCTTCGACATGCTCGAGGAACATTGCCTGGCGCTGACCATTAGCGCCTACAACTTGATTATGGTAGGTCAGAGACAGTTCGACTATCGGATGAAATCCGGGGAAGCTGCCGTGGCGCGGGAATATCTCTTCGACGGGAATGCGCGAATGGCCGGTGCCAAATACATGAACCAGCCCGCGCCGGGCAATAGATTGGGCGCATATACTGGCCGCTCGTTCCAGCGCCTCCACCTGCGTTGTGCCGATGCGCTGGAGAATCGCTTGAGCAGCTTCAAGGTAAGAAAGGGCCGGGTTCATCGCTTGTACTCCACAGGTTCCCAGGTTTTGGTCTTCATAGAGCGATAGGCTGCGTCAAGTATGCAATTGACAATGTACCCATCTTCAAATGTCTCGCGCGGCATCTGGTTTTTAGCCGCGCATTCAACAAAGTGGCGCATCTCTTCACGATAGCCGTAGATCCAGGCCTCATCCACAGGGGGGAACAACCAGCCGGTTTCCGCTTCGCCCTTCTCGACGATATAGCCCGCGCCCGGGCGGGAGAACACCTTGATCGGCGTTTCGCGCGTGACATCGGTGAAGATCGCGCCCTCAGTGCCGTAGACCTCATTTCGCAGATCGAGCCCGCCGCGAGCAATCCAGCTCAATTCGGCCTGGCCCAGTTGCCCGCCATCGAAGCGCATCAACAGCACTGCGCTATCTTCGGCATCGGTTCTATCGTGATGGTAGAGGCGTTCGCCCCAGGCGATCACTTCAACCACAGGATTGTCCTTCCCGATGAAGTAGCGGGCAGCTTCGATAGTGTGGCATCCCATATCGAGCAACGCTCCACCGCCCGCCAGCTCTTTATTCCAGAACCAGGCTTCGTGGGGCCCCGCGTGGGCCTCGCGCGAGCGAACGGTGAGGACTCGACCGATAGCGCCCTGGTTGATGAACTCGTGAGCTTTGATCACTGCCGGGCTGAAGACTTCCGTCTCGGCATAGCCGTGCAGCACGCCTGCCGCCCGCACTGCTTCGAGCATCTCTCCGGCCTCTTGCGCGTTTCTCGCTAACGGCTTGGTGCATACTACGTGTTTGCCTGCGCGAGCGCATTTGATTGCCAGCTCTTTGTGGACGAAGTTGGGAACGCCCAGGATGATGAGATCCAGATCCTTGCGGTTTATGACTCCATCGATATCTGTAGTCGATTCGGGAATGGCCCACTTTTCAGCAAAGCGCCTTGCGCGGTCGGCATTGGTCGATGCCACAACAGGAATTTCCCAGCCGGCTACATCGCGCAAACCGAGCATATAGAAGTTAGACACAAAGCCGCTGCCGAGCAGTCCAATGCGAACATTCATTACTCAACCACACTCCATCAGACAAAGTTCGGACTAAAGCCTCTTCCTCGATTGAGCCACCCGTGTTGCCCACAGCGCGGCGCCAATTATGCCGGCGTCTCCGCCCAGGGCAGCCAGCGTTATACTCACCCGATCGAGATAGGTTACACTGGAATGCCGGCTAACTACCTGGCGAATAGACTTCAACAACCAATCGCCTGCTTGAGATACTCCGCCGCCGATGACTACCACATCGGGGCTGAAGATTTTAACCAGGTTGGCGACGCCGATGCCGAGATAGAGGCCGGCCTCATCCATGATTTCGCGGGCCACCGGATCGCCCATCTCCGCTGCCCGGACTATAACTTCAGGGGTCATCCGATTTAAATCGCCGTCTATCAGATCGCGGAGGACGGTTGTGCGACCCTGCCGCACAGCCTTTATGCCCATAGTTGCGATAGCGGGGCCGCTGGCATGCGCCTCCAGGCAGCCGCGACTGCCGCAGCCGCACCTCGGCCCATTCAGATCGATGATATGATGGCCGAACTCGCCGGCGGAGCCGTCATGTCCCAGGACGATCTGGCCCCCAATCACTATTCCGCCGCCGATGCCTGTACCCAGCGTTAAACCGATTACTATGTTGGCTCCGCGACCGGCGCCAAAAGTGGCCTCGGCCAGAACGAATGCGCGAGCGTCATTGACCAGCGCCGTTGGCCGACCGACTCGCAATTCGATCTCCCGTCCCAGGGGCACATCGAGCCAGGTTGTAGGCAGGTTGGGCAGGAAGCGCACAGCATTTGTCGCCGGATCGTACAATCCAGGCACGCCTATTCCGATGGCGACAATTTCGTCCGTCGCCAGACGCGCTTCGCTGATAGCCTGGTTGATCAGCGCCGCCATCCGCTCGATCACCGCCGGGGGCCCCTCTTCGGCATACGTCGGCCCGCGCGCGCTCGATAGCACGCGGCCGGCAACAGTATCGACAATGCCAGCGCGAAGATTCGTTCCGCCAAGATCAACGCCAATAGAGAGCATAGGTTACCTCAAATCGAATTCTTATTCTGGCGGATTTGACCGATCAAAGCAAGCGTCCGAAAGCGATGGGGGCTTCGGTTTGCGACCGCTTCCGGTTTAGCGCCTGAACCCTGTTGGACTATAATAGGACGTGATCAAATTAATCTCAGGAGGGCATTATTCTTGATCAAGGAATCGGCGCAAATAACTCGGCAGCAGATCATTGCTATGCTGGCAGAGGCGCGCGCGAGAACTTTCGAGCTGGTCGCCGATCTTTCCGATGACCAGATGATGGGGCCGCGCCTTCGCATAGTAAATCCGTTGCGCTGGGAGATTGCTCATGTGGCCTGGTTTCAAGAGAGATGGACTCTGCGCAATCTCTACCACCAGGCTCCTATCTATCCCGATGTGGATGCGCTCTACGATTCTGCCAGGGTCGCCCACGATACCCGCTGGGATTTGCCGCTGCTGTCGCGGGAAGAGACGCTTGACTACCTGCGGAAAGCTCTCGACCGCGCGGTCGAACAACTCGATTCAAGGGCCCCAACGCGAGAAGAGATATATTTCTTCCTTCTCGCAATCTTCCATGAATACATGCACTCGGAGGCGATCACATACACGAGGCAGACTCTCGGCTATCCGCCGCCGCGATTGAGCAATGTCGGTAGCGAGCAGTCAGGCGATGTGGGAGATAGTCCCGGCGCCGGACGAGCCGGGGGGCCGCTTGCCGGTGATGTTGAAATCCCCGGAGGGGCCTTCCTGCTGGGCGCTACGCCCGATTATCCGTTTGTTTTTGACAATGAAAAGTGGGCGCATCGAGTCGAGCTGAAGCCTTTTCGCATTGCGCGCGCGCCGGTGACCAACGCCGAGTTTGCCGCGTTTGTAGAAGATGGTGGATATTTGCAGGAGAGATGGTGGAGCAGAGAAGGATGGGCCTGGCGGCAGCAGGCTGAAGCCGAGCGCCCGGTTTATTGGAGCCGCGAAGCGGGCGGAAGATGGTTATGCCGGAGATTCGATCAGTTTGTCCCATTGCAGGAACATCTGCCGGTTATTCACGTTAACTGGTATGAGGCGGACGCATACTGCCGCTGGGCAGGCCGTCGATTGCCCACCGAAGCCGAATGGGAGATGGCGGCTGCCGCCGAGCCGGTAGAAGATGCTCATAGTGGGCGGGGGGCCGCCTGGCGCAAGCGGATGTTCCCCTGGGGCGATGAGCCGCCTACGCCCGATCGGGCAAACCTTGATTGGCGGGCTATGGGATGTGTTGAAGTAGGGGCCCTGCCTGACGGCGATAGTTATTTCGGCTGCCGCCAGATGATCGGCAATGTCTGGGAGTGGACGGCCGATGACTTCTTGCCTTATCCCGGATTTGTCGTCGATCCGTACAAAGAATATTCTGCGCCCTGGTTTGGGGATCACAAAGTGCTGAGAGGGGGCTGCTGGACTACTCGTTCGCTATTGCTCAGGAACACCTGGCGCAACTTCTACACTCCCGATCGCCGCGATGTCTGGGCCGGCTTCCGCACGTGCGCAATATGAATATAACGCTTATTACTCCCGGCTCGGCGCAGACAATCAGCGGCAACCGCATAACGGCCCTGCGAATAGGGCGCATCCTCAAGCAACTGGGCCATCGCCTGGCCATACAGGAGCAGTATGATGACAAGCCCTGCGATCTGATGATCGCTCTGCATGCCCTGCGCAGCTTTGAGTCGATTAAGAAGTTCAAAGATAAATATCCGGACCTGCCTCTGATTGTCGTGTTGACGGGGACGGATCTCTATCACTACATTCACACGGATTCCAATGCTCAACAGTCGCTTGAACTGGCAACCCGCCTGGTTGTATTGCAGGAGAGAGCATTGGATGAGTTAGAGAAACGTTTTCACATCAAAACCCGCGTCATCTATCAATCGGCTACACGGATGCGGCGCAAGGCGGCGCGGTCGGCGGATGAATTCAAGGTTTGCGTGATCGCCAATCTGCGACCGGAGAAGGACCCCCTGCGGACTGCCATTGCCGCCCGCAAGCTTCCCGCCTCATCGCGAGTGAAAGTAGTTCATATCGGTCGCGCTCTTGATGCTCGATTGGAAAAGGCTGCGCTGGCCGAAATCGAGCGCAATCCGCGTTATTGCTGGCCGGGAGAGTTGTCACATCGAGAGGCGCGGCTGCTGCTGGCCAGCTCTCATCTTCTATCAATCACATCTCGCATGGAAGGAAGCTCTAATGCGCTATGCGAGGCGCTTGCCTCGTCGGTGCCGGTTGTGGCGTCAAAGATCCCCGGACTCGTTGGCACGCTGGGAGAAGATTATCCCGGATATTTTCCCGCAGGGGACACGCGGGCGTTGACTCGATTGTTGTGGAGGGCAGAATCGGAGGCCGAATTCTACCGGCAACTGGAAGAGCATTGCGCCCGACGGGCCCCTTTAGTCGATCCCTTACGAGAGCGTGACTGCTGGCAGAGATTGATTCAAGAGCTTTCTTAAGAGCGTGTCCAAAAGCCGCAGAGCACAGAGGTGGTAAAGTGAAGAAGAACTGGCAAAGAAGGCTGATTTTTCCCCGATCCCCTGTCTGCGGCTACGCCTCTGTGGCTGCTTTACTTATCGCGCGGTTGCGCCCCCATCTACGACGAAGGTCTGTCCGGTGACAAAAGAGGCTTCGTCTGATGCGAGGTAGAGAGCAATGCCGCCGATCTCTTCAGGCTGGCCGATGCGAGGAATCGGTTGAGTCTCCTCCAGGCGTTTGCGGTAGCTTTCGTCCTTCCAGAAATATTCACTGAAGTCGGTTTGAATGAGGCCGGGCGCTATGGCGTTCACCCGAATATTGTATTTGCCAAACTCGATTGCCCATATTCGCGTCATCATAATCAAGCCAGCTTTGGTGAAGCTGTAGAGCAAGCCCTCCTGTTGCGGTCGAATGCCCGCTATCGAGGCTATGTTGATGATTGAGCCGCCGCTCTTGCGCTCAATCATCTTGGGCACTGTGAGTCGAATCAACCTCACGGCGGACAGGACATTGATCTCGACCATCTTGAGAACCATCTCATCGGTTACAGTGAGAGAGGGCCCCTGCCCGATATTTGTGGCGCTGTTATTGACGAGGATATCCACCGGGCCGAAGCATCGCTCCGTCTCAAGAACAAGGTCTTCAAGTTGATCAGGCCGTCCGACATGGCAGGCGACGGGAAGAGTCTTTCCCGGCAGCGATGCGAACTCCTCGGCTGTTGCTTGCAAATTCTCCATCTTGCGGCTGGCAATTACGACATTGGCCCCTGCTTCAACAAACCTTCTGGCAATAGCTTTGCCGATGCCTCGCCCCCCGCCGGTGACTATTGCAACTTTACCTTCCAGGCTAATCGAATTACTCATTTCGAGAAGATCCCCTTTCTGTTTGGCGCTTAATAATAACTCAGCGCTGGTGAAGTGTTGGAATATACTCTCATCCTGATGATAATTTCAATGTCCCGCGTCCGATGTCAAAAACAGATTTGGCGTCGGACAGTTGACAATATAAGGCGGCTATGTCACAACCTAAGTCGCGTTATAGTTTTTAAGAAGAACATCTTCCGGTTCGGGCGCTGCGGCGCCTTCAAAGCTATTCAAAAGATAGGCTTGTTTTGAGGGCGGTTTTGCGGGCGCAAGAGCTTCGGGCGGTTTTGAGATCGCCCGACGCCCGAAGTTCTTGCCTTCAAAACCGCCCGAAGTATTTGCGCCCGAACCGACTGCAATCTTTTTCTTGAGCTCCATAGATAATGGCTAGATAATGTTCATTGCACTCAAGAGCTAGCTTTTGAATGCAATGAACATTAGGGAAGATGACAGGGATGGCAGGCGCTATTCGTATAATGGTCTCGCGCCACTCGGCGTTTTATAGCCCTCTTATATCAACTATCGCAGCCGGCTTCCTCGAAGAAGAAGGGTTTCAATCGACTTACGAGGTGCTTCTCCAGGGGGCCGACGCTCAGGAGCTGATTCGGCAGGGCAAAGTGGATGTTCTGCAATCGGCCGTCTCTTCAAGCTGGGCGCGCATGAAAAGAGGCGAGGGGGTACTGGCAGTTCATTTCGCTCAGATCAATCAGCGAGATGGCTTCTTTCTCGCCGGGCGAGAGCCTGACAGCTCATTTAATTGGAAAGAGCTTGAGGGGGCGTCGCTGCTGGCCGATCATGGCTGGCAGCCGCTGGCGATGCTTAAATATGCAGCTTATCTCAACGGCGTTGATTGGAGCAAGATCAAGGTCATAGACGCGGGCAGCGCCGAAGAAATCGATGCCGCATTTCGCAGCGGCATAGGCGATTACGTTCACCAGCAGGGGCCCGCGCCGCAGCAGCTTGAAAGAGATGGAATAGGCTACTGTAAAGCTTCTGTTGGCGAGGCGATTCCGGCAGTGGCTTTCAGTAGTTTGGCTGCTTCCAGAACCTTCTTACAGACCGATGCGGCCAGGGCGTTCATAAGAGCATATCGCAGAGCCAGGCAGTGGGTGAGCAATGCGCCTGCTGAAGAGATTGCTATGAAAGAGGCAGCCTTCTTTCCAAAGGTTGATTGCGATGTGCTGGCAGCCGCCATCGCGCGTTATCAAAAGTTGGGCTGCTGGGAGGGGGACTTACAGATCACCCGCGCGCTTTACCAGCAGGCGCTCGATGTGTTTCTTCACAGCGCCGAGATTCCTTGCCGCTATGCTTATGAGGAGGTTGTCGTTCCCTCGCCGGAAGGATAGTTGAAAGGAGCACCCGAATATGAATTTCGAGTATTCAGACAAAGTCAAAGAGCTTCAGAAGCGGCTCACGGCATTCATGGACGAATATATCTATCCTAATGAGAAGACCTATTACCAGCAGATCGAGCAGGGCGATCACTGGCAACCGGTGCCGATTATCGAAGAATTAAAACCGAAGGCGAGGGCTGCCGGGTTGTGGAACCTGTTCTTGCCCGAGAGCGAATATGGGGCCGGCCTCACCAACCTGGAATATGCGCCGCTGTGCGAAATCATGGGCAGGTCACCTATGGCGCCTGAAGTGTTCAACTGTTCGGCCCCCGATACCGGCAATATGGAGGTGCTGGTTCGCTACGGCACGAAGGAGCAAAAAGAACAGTGGCTCAAGCCGCTGCTCGCCGCAGAGATCCGCTCCTGCTTTGCTATGACCGAGCCTGATGTAGCATCGTCGGATGCTACTAATATCCAGGCGAGCATTGTTCGCCAGGGAGATGAGTATGTAATCAACGGCCGCAAGTGGTGGATATCGGGAGCAGGGGACCCTCGTTGTAAGATAGCGATCTTTATGGGCAAGACCGATCCGACGGCGGCAAAACATAAGCAGCAATCGATGATCCTGGTGCCTATGGACACGCCGGGCATCACTATCAAACGCATGCTATCGGTATTCGGCTATAAGGATGCGCCGCACGGCCATGCTGAAATAATATTCGAGAATGTCAGGGTGCCGGCGTCGAACATCTTGCTTGGAGAAGGCAGAGGATTCGAGATTGCTCAGGGGCGCCTCGGCCCGGGCCGAATTCATCACTGCATGCGATTGATCGGATTGGCGGAGAGGTCGCTTGAAGCGATGTGCAAACGGGTCAAATCGCGGGTGGCTTTTGGCAAAACGCTTGCCGAACAGGGGACAATTCGCGCTGATATTGCTAATTCGCGCATAGAGATTGAGCAGGCGCGTTTGCTCACACTGAAAGCTGCGTGCATGATGGATACGGTCGGCAATAAAGCGGCTCGCGCTGAGATTGCGATGATCAAAGTAGTGGCCCCAAATATGGCGCTCAGAGTCATTGACCGCGCAATCCAGGCGCATGGCGGCGCAGGCGTGTGTCAGGATTTTGGACTGGCTTCTGCCTGGGCGCATGCGAGGACTTTGCGTCTGGCGGATGGGCCCGATGAGGTGCACCGAGAAGCCATTGCCAGGCTTGAGCTGAAGCGATATGCCTGATCCGGAGTCCGGTGAGCGCCGGCAGAGCCTTTAAACTAATTCATTGATCATACGTATCTATATGCTGGCTCAAATAGCAATCTTTTCCTGATTCGGGAGGTAAGGATGACCGGAAGTTGGTCGCCGCTGGTTTTCATGGAAGATGTCACCAAAGTCTTTCGCGCCGGTCAACTAGAGAACCGCGTTTTAGCCGGCATTAACCTGGAGATCAATACCGGAGAGTATGTCCTGATCGTTGGCCCATCGGGTTGCGGCAAATCGACTCTGCTGGCAATTATGGGATTGATGGATTCTCCTACTGATGGGGTCTATTGTTTCGACGGCAAGCCGGTCAAGAATATGAGCCTTTCAGAGCGGGCCCGCATACGCAGTCACGATATTGGCTTCGTCTTTCAAAACTTCAATCTGATCGGCGATTTGACGGTATTTGAGAATGTAGAGCAGCCGCTGACTTATCAGAAGATGAGATCATCCGAGCGGAAGGTACTGGTTCAGGAGGCGCTGGAGAGAGTTGGGATGATCAACCAGGCCAGGCGCCGTCCGGGCCAGCTCTCAGGCGGAGAGCAGCAGCGCGTAGCAGTGGCAAGGGCCCTGGTCGGCAAGCCGCGAATTCTGCTGGCCGATGAACCTACGGGCAATCTGGATTCGGCCGGTGGACAGGCAATAATGAATCTGTTGCGCCAGGTGCATCAGAGCGGCACTACTGTTTGTATGGTTACCCATGATCCGCGCTTTGTCCACCTGGCAGATCAGGTAGTGCAGATGCTCGATGGACGATTGACAGAAGGAAGCAAGGATGATCTTAGCTGGGCCCTGTGATCCGATCTTTGAGGATCCTTTCATGTCGTCAGCAACGGCAACGAAACTTTTTGTAGATCCTGTTAATCCTGTCTAATCTTCGAGGATCCTTTCATGTCGTCAGCAACGGCAACCGGGAACAATGAAAATCTCGGGAGCGCCTCTCACACGGCCTGCTTATGTCCTAGTGCAAAATAAGCAGGCCGTGTGAGAGGCGCTCCCAGGGCATTTTCTGAGGGGGGACTTATGAAACTAGATTTTCCGCCTAACATGCATGTCGGCACTTCAAGCTGGAGCAGCACCGACTGGTATGGCGTCTTCTATCCACCGGGCATCAGGCCGGGAGAGTTCATTTCGGAGTACGCGAAACATTTTCACACGGTAGAAGTCGATTCAACTTGGCATCACATGCCCAGCTACTCGATGGTAGAAGCATGGAATGAACGCACTCCGCCTGGATTCAAATTCACGGCTAAGGTGCCCCAGACGATCAGCCACGAGAAGTACCTGGTCGATTGCCAGAGCGAAATGAAAACATTCCTCAATGTTATGGAGAAACTGGGGGACAAGCTCGGCCCCCTGCTGTTCCAGTTTCCTTATGTGGCAAAGGGCAAGGACGAGGAGGAGTACAGGACGGGCAAGGACTTCTTGAAGCGATTCAAAACGTTCGCCAGGACCCTTCCAAAAGAGTTTCGCTTTGCCGTCGAAGTGAGGAATGCTACCTGGATAGGCAATGAGCTGCTGGATATGCTCAGAGAGAATGGCATTGCGCTCGTCTTTTCCGCTTACTACACTATGCCGTCGCTTGCCAGGTTGCAGGAGCAATTCGACCCGGTGACAACAGATTTCTGTTATATTCGTTTCCTCGGCAATCACAAACAGATGGATTCGCTCATCAAGAAGCTCAAGGATGAAGGGAAGAAAGAGAGAGACTGGGGTGAGGTCATAGTCGATAGGACCGAAGAGCTTAACAGATGGATTCCCGCCATTCGCAAAGTTGTAGATCAAGGTCTGGAGTCTTACGTCTACTTCAACAACCATTACGCCGGATTCGCGCCCGGCTCTATCAAGCTGTTTCACGATTTATGGAAGAAACAGCAGGAGTAGAGGCCCCGGCCTGAAGGAGCTGAGACTAAGCGATCAATTGAAGATACTGGTATGATCTTTTTGCTTTCTCTCGGCCAAACCAGTTTCTGGCAAAAGCTGGCTATCCGTTAAGTCGGATATTCCAGAAACGTTTTGCTGAAGGCCCAAAATGGGCGATGGTTCAGGCTGTGAACAAAGGGAGGTAAGATAATGGGAGAGATAAATAGAATCAACGATCAACTGAGACGCGCTTTCGAGGGAACGGCCTGGCATGGCCCATCAGTTCAAGAGCTTCTGGCAGATGTCACAGCAGAAAAGGCAGCAGCCAGGCGGTTGCCCAATGCTCACACTATCTGGGAGATAGTGCTACATATCGCGGCCTGGGAGAAGATCGTTCGCAGACGATTAGAAGGAGAGGTTATTGAAAATGTGCCTGATGAAGAGGACTGGCCCCCTGTTCGAGAGACAGATGAGCAATCCTGGCAAAAGGCTTTAGAAGAACTCAAACGGGGTCACCTGGCGCTGCGGGAAGCGGTCTCTCGATTGGATGAAGCGCGGCTTAAAGATACAGTGCCTGGCACAAGCTACTCGTTCTACTTCATGCTGCATGGAGTTATTCAACACGACCTCTACCATGCGGGTCAAATCGGGGTGCTGAAGAGAGCCTAAAAATGTCCTTTTTCGTGGCTAACTCTTTTAGATCATCTTTGGTAACCATCTTGTGAGTCGCTGAGCGCACAGCAACGGTTACTTAGATCGGTCTCACAGCCTTCATTTTGACGTGAGAGTCGTTTGAAAGCGGTCGCCTTATGAATGAGAAGCTGGTGAAAATAGTTCAAGCAATTGGCGTGGACAAGATCAGACGCCATATCTTTCTCTGCTGCGATCAGACTAAGCCGAGGTGCTCAGACAAAGAGCTTAGCTTACAGTCATGGGAATATTTAAAGAGACGCCTCAAAGAGCTGAAATTAACCGGTGAAGGCGGGGTCTATCGCACCAAAGCAAATTGTTTGCAGGTTTGCGAGCAGGGCCCCATAGCCGTAGTCTATCCCGATGGCACCTGGTATCACTCCTGCACTCCAGAAGTGCTTGAGCGGATTATTCAGGAACACTTGATAGGTGGAAAACCGGTCAAGGACTATATGATCATCCAGCATCCATTGAAACAAGAAGGATGAAAGCATTGTGGCAATCGAGCCTTACTTTCATATTCAGCCGAGTGAAATTAGAAGCTGCGAGAGATGGATTGAACCTTATATGACCAGGGCCGCCTCTGGTGACCCTGGTCATAGGAGTGAAATTAGAAGCTGTGAGAGATGGATTGAGCCTGGGGACAGATCACTCTACTCCCATCAAGCGTAATCCTTGAACCAGTGTTACAGAAACCAGATAGCCGAGACCGGTATAGAAGAGAAGCTGTAGCCCGGCCATGCGCCAGGAATTGGTCTCGCTGCGTATTACAGAAACAGTGGATAGGCATTGCAGCGAGAAGAAGAAGAAAGCTATTAGCCCCAGAATAGTAGCAGGGGTGAAGATCCGTTGCGAGCTATCGGCAAATTTGGCCGCGCGCATCTGCTCCAATAGTCCAGCCTGCTGAGTCTCTTCCGAATCGGCGACGTGAAAGACAATTGCCATAGAGCTGACGAAGACCTCGCGCGCGGCGAACGCCGAGATGAGCCCCACGCCTACGCGCCAATCGACCCCCATCGGTCGCAGCATCGGCTCCATCGCCTGTCCAAGCTGCGCAGCAAAGGAATGCTCCAGATCGCTCTGCGCTATAATCGGTCGCGCTGCGCCGTCGGGCGAAGCAGGCTGGCGCGCACCTAAACCGAAATTAGACAGCAGCCAAAGCACTGATGAGATCACAACAATAGGTACCCCTGCGCGCTTGAGGTAGGCCGATGCGCGTTTCCAGGTCATTCTCAAGATCGGTTTGAGCTGCGGCGTTCGATAAACCGGCAGCTCCATAGCCAGTATTGACAGAGACCGTCGCTTACGAAAAGCGATGCGGCTTATCAATCCGGCTACCAGGGAACCGGCTAGCAGGCTCGTTATGTAAATCCCTGCCAGGCTCAAGCCCGCTTTCCACGGCGCATCGGGCAGCAACGCAGCCAGTAGCAATGCATAAACCGGCAGCCGCGCGCTGCAGCTCATCAGCGGCAATATCCAGATGGTAAGCATACGCTCGCGCCTGGCGGGAATAGTGCGGGCAGCAAAGATCGCCGGAATTGCGCAAGCAAAACCGGAAAGCATAGGCACAAATGATCGACCGTGCAACCCGAGAAACGAAAGTGGACGATCAACCAGCGCCGCGCCCCGCGCCAGGTAGCCAGAGTCCTCAAGCAGTGTCATCAGGAAAAATAGAATGACAATTTGTGGGAAGAAGACGGCTACTGCGCCAACCCCTTGAATTATCCCTTCGCCAATGAAGCGAGCCGCCACTCCTTCGGGGAGAACGCTCATTGCCAGCTTTCCTGCCATTGCGAAGGCCCCCTCAACTCCATCCATGAACGGCTGGGCTGCCCAGAAGATAGCGGCAAACAGCCCGGCCAGAATGATGAAGAAGATGGGAAAACCCAGATAACGATGCAGCACCAAGCGGTCTATACGAGCCGTGAGCAAATCGGTCGCGCGCGCCCCCTTGACCGTCTGCGCAAGCGCGCCGCTGCCCGTCAGCAATTTGCGCACTTCGTTGTAAGCTGCCACCGGCTCATCAGGCAATTGAGCCAGCGCATTGTTCTGATTCGGCTGCGAAGCTACCTGCCGAAGAGCAGCTATTAGACGCTCCACATCCTTGCCCGTGCGGGGGTCTACCGGTACGACCGGCACACCAAGAGCTGCGCTGAGTTTCGCATCGTTGACCGACTGATGTGTGCGCGCCAGCAGATCGGTCATTGTAAGCGCCACTACCATAGGCTTTCCCTGGCGCGCAGCATAACCGGCAAACTTGAGGTGCCGCTCCAATTGAGTGGCATCGACAACTAGCAGTAATACATCAGGCTGGACTCGAGGATGGCGGCCTTCGAGCACCCGGCAGGAGAGTTCTTCTTCAGGTGATGGAGCAACCGGGCTGTGTACCCCCGGCAGGTCTACCAGTGTTATAGTGGGACCAAATTCAGGTTTGCTTTTGCCTCGCAATATAGTTGCAGTCGCGCCGGGATAGTTTGCCGTATGAAAACTGCCGCCGGTGAGCGCATTCATCAGAGTGGTCTTGCCTGCATTGGGCATGCCGACCAGGCAGACGGTTAATTCTTCGGCTCTATTCTCAGGCTCCAGGGCCGGGCTTTTCACTGTACCCATATCCACGCTGCCTCTCGTCGCCGCAGTGCCAGGCGCGTTCCTCGCACCAGTACGATCATAGGGTCCCCCAGAGGCACTGATTGCACAACTGCTATCTCTTCACCCGGCGTGAGACCTAAATCGAGCAATCGCTGACATTCTTCTTTTGGACCATTTAGATGTCTTATCCGATGCCATCTGTCATGGGGCGCATCCAGGAGCCGCAGCGCTGGGGCCCCTTTTTCTACATTGACTTCGGGCAGGGAAGAATAGGTTGTGGTAATGGTAGCCATAAATGAAATCCACTTTCATTTTCTATATCAAGCCTAAAGGATACCGTTCAAAACCTCGACTGTCAACAGGCTTTAGCTCCCCACGTATCAACCGGCGCTGGCCGCCTTTATGTGATATACGTCTGATAACGGCTACAAACCCCGCAGAGCACCTAACAAAGAGCACTCAACAAACAGAGCACCCAAGAACCATCCACGCACACGTAAACCGATCTGGGCACCAAACACCCCCAGAACACCTCACACACCAATCCGCTTCGAGGGCACCGCCACACCCGAACCGAACCGGAGTTTTGAGGGCGCTGAGCAAGATAGCATGAGCAATGGGATTAAGCCCCACGAATAGCACCCGAACCGGAGTTTTGAGAATATACTGCCCACAATTAGAATAATGTTCCTATTATTCCTCGAATAGCACCCGAACCGAACCGGAGTTTTGAGGGCGCTGAGCGCCCGAACTAATACTGTTTGGAATTGAGCTACGAACTCGTTTCGGTCCCAACCCAGGTCACGAGGTGCCCGGGGCCGCTTCACGAGAAGGTCTATGGGCCGGAGCTGGAAGAGCTGATAGGCCCAACCCAGGTCACGAGGTGCCCGAGGCCGCTTCCCCGTGGTCCGACTTCAAACCAAAAATGGTATAAAGAGTTGTTCAGGCGCTCAGCGCCTTCAAAACATCTCCCACAAAATTGGTTCGGGCGCTCAGCGCCCTCAAAACACCTCTTACTGTTCGGGCGCTCAGCGCCTTCAAAACATCTCCCACAAAATTGGTTCGGGCGCTCAGCGCCCTCAAAACATCTCTTGCTTTTACAGTTACCTAATCTCCTAGTAGGAGCGTTTCCTGTCGCCCCTTCAAGGCGCAGGTGCCAAACGCTATGTCCACCCTTGAAGATCGGGGATATTACCTGACCGCATTCCCTACCTTCAGGGCGCAGGTGCCAAACACCATGTCCACCTAGCGCCCACGCTGGCCAGGCTACTCTCTCCCGCCCCCTTTGTAGGCTCTACTCAGTGCAATACATCAGTCAATTATTGTGTTCACCGGGTTTCTCATACACAAAGACGTGCTTTGAATCTGATCATCTGGATAACAGGAAGCGCAAAGAGCGGGTCGAGGAGAAATGTCAAATCCATAAACCTGGGGGGACTATCCTATGGCTCTGGAATCAGGAATCAGTCCCAGCCCGGCGAATGTCAAGATAGTGCCGAAACAGCAGACCAGCGCCTGCCGCAAGCCCCCGCATTTGTTCTTCTTTCTTGGTGAAGAAGGAGATGATGTGATCGCGCCAATAGGCGAAGGGACACGCTGCCCGCGTTTGTTCTTCTTTCTTGGTGAAGAAGGAGATACTGATAAAGATCACCGGGGGAGACACAGGGAATCAGCAGCCAGCGCAAACTGAAGCCTCAGATCAGCAGACTGGCTCCTGACCCCGGCCAGCGCCAACCCGGTTGATTCGACCAGAAGACGACATTTTAGCGTTCGACTTTCAGCGGCGCCTTCAAGTAAACCGCTTGCAGGATAGCTCTGGTCTTATTGTCCTGGAGGAACGCAACGACCGAAAGGCGATTGGGATTGATCAGATGCTTTTGCTCCTTGAAGCGTCCAACATCAAAATCGGCGCTGCCTCCGATGCGCGCGTTCATCTCTCGGTTTCGCTCTACCGGCCACTCATCGTAATAACGCAGATTCTCGGCGGTGATTCGATCCAGATCAAAGATGTGTTCGAACTTGTTGGCCTGGCCCGAAGCGACTTTGAAACCATAATTGCTTTCGTTTGCTCCTCTGGCGAGGCTGCGCACAACCATCGGATGAAAGCGCAGCCCGTTCTCACCGCTGTAGTGCACCTCCTGTTCAACGAGCGCAAAATGCAGAGTGACATCAAGCGCGGCATCCTCTTTCAGATCATCAACCGTAACGGTGGCTTTGACCTCTTTGCCCGCGCGCGCTGCATCGAGCTTGAGCCGCGCCAGTAGCGGGGTCTCAAGCTCCCGGTTGATGGAAGAAGTGAGGGTTGAATAAACGGTCATCGCCTTATTTTCAGCATCGTTCTTGATCCTGGCGTCGTCGGCCCCTCCCTCAACCTTAAACCTATTTCCATTGAGAAAAACTGTCGGCACTGCTTGAACTCCGTAACTCGATAGTTGTGTTTTGCGCGCTCAAGTTGAAAGCATCAGGTGGCCGCCGGCACTGTGCGTTGCTTGGCAAACAGCCGAGCGAACACCTGAGCGGCGCGCCTGCCCTTGCTGTAATAAGTCGTGAGCGAACAGAATCAACGATTCAATCAGCGCCTGCGCTTGTTGCCGACACGCCTCCCCAATGGTTTTGACGCTCTTGGGCGGGAACTTTCCCCTTTCCTTCGACCGGTGACGGAGGCAGGCAGTCCAGATGCAAGAGCGAAGCGGGCCACGCGCCACCAGACACCAATGTTTGTGAATGGCTTCGGCTGTCCGCATACGATACTAGCAAGAGTCCCAGATGTCCCTTGCCGTCCCAGTGAAGGTCTCAATCGGCCACCGCTGAAGGTAGACGGCGATGATTTTCTCGGCCGACCAGTCCGCCCGGTTGCTCACCAACACAGCATAAGCGAGAGGTCAACTCCTGGTTCTCAAAGCTGATGACCAGGCGCACTTTCCCCAGCCCAGTCAGCAGGCCGCCCTCAAGGTGAAACACCAATATTCCTTTTCAGCCACCATCACTTTCCGATAGGCGCTGTGGGGAATCAAGGGAACCAACTCTTGTACTTGAAGCAGGTGAACCCTCCAGCGGCGCCGCCTGACGGCTGCTCATCCCGCAAGCTGAAACTGTGAACCTCCTTCCTGCCGGTTCTTGGAGCAGACTCACCCAGTCCTTCTGGTGCTTCCTCAGCACGGCGACCACGCCCTTGGACAGATACCAACTGTCCATCAGGACCACTTGGAAGGGCAGCCTTCGCTCGACGGCCTTCTCGATCAGTTGGATGGCCAACGCCCGCTCTTGGTCTGAAACTGCTCATGTCGGGCCTGAAATTCAGGGTCTTGCAACAGAATGGGAGCCACCTCTTACGGAAGCCGCTGCCGCTCTTTCTTGCTGGTGGGGATGGCTCGCCCCGGGAAATGCTTTTTGACACGCTCTTCCCACTGCGTCACTTCTTCCGTAGCGCCTCGATGGCCGCGCATCGACCTCGAAAGTGCACCGCCCCGCTCACGTAGTGGCTCTCTCACCAGATTGTGCGCCAACGGGTAGCGGCCCTCACCATGGTCGTAATGCCGGTCCACATACTCGAACAAACTCCCTACATGCTCGCACAACGTGTCGCGAGAACGCCAAGCAGGACTCCTCAGCCCGACGGCGGCGCCTAGCCGTGCGTTCCAACAGATAGCTCAGTCGCCGCTCGAGACGCCGCCTCCTCGAACCAGGGCGCGTCGTTGAAAAACCGGGACCGCCTTCGTTTTGTCCGCACTGTCGCGGAAGGCAGCGGCTGATGTTGGCCATGCTTTTGTTCGGCAGCACGATCAAGCCCGTCAGGTAGTTCTGAAAGTGCCGGAATTAGCGCCGGTTCTCAAACAGATCGCGGAACGCCCCGGCATGATGAGCCACGATCGGAGATGGGCTGACAATCGGCAGTTGCATTCAATTTCCTCCGCTCAGCAGATTCGGTTGTCACTCGATCCGACGGGATGCTATCATTTACGCCCATTTAAGGCAAATCACAACAGTCGAGTGAATTACTCCTTCAGCGATCGCGCGCAATTTGGCTGCCTGGGCCTCGGACGCATTTCTGAGCGGCTCGCTGGCGGAACCAATCGGAACTTGATTGAATCGGAGCACGAGGGCCACGATGATGATGGCGAGCAAGGAACCCACAGCAAACCTGGCCCAAAGGGGTGATATGGGCTGAAGAAGGCGCGAGAGAGAAAAGAACTCGCCCAATGAATTTAAGATAGATAATAGACAACCATTACCTTCGACCGCTTTTGGCCGCCACCTGTTGCAGCTTCCGATCAAACGGCTGCCAGCCGTTCGGAGGAGAACTAAGATGTGGTGTCAGCACGGCGCTATCAAAGTCGATAAAATCGGCTATAGCCTTCTCGATCTTGCTGACGCGCGCGCGGCACGACCAGCAGGCCCCCAGATGCGCCTCGATCCGGGCCGCCTCCCTGGGCGATAACTCCCGATCCACCTGCAGCAGCAACTGTTCGCGCGCGGGGGTGCTGCCCATCTCCATTCATGCTGTTTTGAAGCCGATTATTCATAACTTTCTTTCGCCAGCTTCTCGATTACGCGGTAGAGCGTTTCCGTCACAGTGGTAGTGCCGAGATCGAGAATCTCGGCGATCTCTCGATAGCGAAAACCTTTGGTTCTCAGGTGCAAACACTGTCGCTCCATCGGCGTCGGGGACGAGAGAGCAGCGCGTAAGCGATCAAACTTTTCCTGTTGAATAAGCTTTTGTTCCGGGCTTGGGCCAGCATCTCGATACGATTGCCGCAGCTCTTCCCAGGTCTCATCATCAAGCGGCGTTATGAACTGTTGGCTTTTGATCTGATTGAGGGCCAGATTGTGCGCTACCCGAAAGACCCAGGCGCGCGCATTACTGAGGGATTGGCCAGCGCGCAAGCAGCGATAAAGTTGCAGGAACGCCTCCTGAGTTATATCTTCGGCCAGCGCTGAAGGCCCAAAGGTTGCGACCAGATAGCGATAGACTGCCTCACGCCACTGCTCGAAATAGACGGTAACCTTCTGTTCAAGCTTCAAAGTCTCCTGTCCGGGCACAAGGAAAGTCCGGTCCGCGCGCAGCTCAGCCTCGCAGCCCTCGGTGACTCTCCTCTTCAATCGAAAAAGCTTCATGTTACTCCAGGCTTGAGCTGCGTGCTCGGCTGTTTACGCTCTAATGAGCCACTCCGGCAACTCGGCCAGTTCTCCAATTAGAGCTATGCGGAGCAAAACTCCCTGACTGTATCTATAAGACAATTGAGCGGCCGGTTTTTTCGCCGGCTCAGGCAATTTTTTGCGCTGTCGGTATATGACGCCGACTATCCTCAATCCCGGCGATGACCCGGACATCAAATATGTCCCCCGGTTCGAGATGGCCTGTTGTTCTGCTCTCAGCGACCGGTAGAAAAGGAGTCATTCAGACGGCTCGCGCGACGCCCAGAAATTGCGATGTACAGTAACCTGTTAGGTTGCTGATAGTGCGCGATAGGCAGCAACTATTTCAGGCGGGCGCGATCACCTTATCTGGCTGTTAGGTTGCTGATAGTGCGTGATAGGCAGCAACCTGACCGCCTCGCTGTACATTTTCTGAGGAGTCATTCATGTCGTCAGGGACGACGCGAGAGAAATAATGAAAAGCCTGGGGGCACTAAGTTTCCTTGCCTGCTTACTTGCTAGGTAGTGCAACCTAAGCAGGCAAGGCGGGGCACCCTTTGGGTCGCGGCGCTCCCAGGAGAGGAGTCTTTCAGACGGCTCGCGCGACGCTCTGATAATGATGAAAACCGCGCAGTCGGGCAAGCAGCCCGACTGCCGACTGCCTCCTACCTACTGCTTTCTGCCTCCTGCCTCCTGCTTTCTGCCTCCTGCCTTCTGTTTTCTGTGCTATCATTCGAGTAATGAGAGATGTCGCAAACAGACCAATGGCAGAAACAGACCTGCGCCAGCCGGGAGCAATACTGCTCGCTTCATGCTATGAGCTGGGACACCAACCGGCGGGAATAGCTCTCCCGCTTGCTTTCCTTGAACGCGCAGGCTATGCGCCTGATTGCCTGGATATTTCCGTTGATAGATTCGATACCGAGAAGATAAGACGCGCGCGGTTTGTCGGGATTTCGGTCCCCATGCATACAGCTCTACGATTGGGTGTGCGATTGGCGCAGTACATACGCGAAATCAATCCCCAGTGTCGCATCTGCTTCTACGGCCTCTATGCATCGCTTAATTCTGAGTACTTGCTTGAAACGGTCGCCGACGCGGTGATTGGCGGCGAGTTCGAGGGCGCGCTTGTGTCATTAGTTGACTGGCTGCAATCAGGCGCGCCGCAAGAGAGCAATCTGCTTGCCGGCGTTGCTCGACGGGGCCATCGGGCAAGCCCGGTGCTGGAGCGACTCTCATTCCCGGCGCCGAGCCGTCGCCTGTTGCCTCCACTGGAGAGATATGCTCGTCTTGAACACGGCGGAAAACAACGGCTGGTTGGCTACGTAGAGGCCAGTCGCGGGTGCCTGCACCACTGCTTCCATTGCCCTATTCCGCCCGTGTATCGGGGCCGTTTCTTTGTCATTCCGGCAGAGGTTATCCTTGAGGATATTCGCCGTCTGGTTCAAGCAGGCGCAACTCATATTACGTTTGGGGACCCTGACTTTCTCAATGGGCCCAAACACTCGCTCCGCGTAGTCCGCAAGATGCACAGCGAGTTTCCCCACCTGACCTTCGATTTTACTGCTAAAGTAGAGCATATACTGAAACACCGCTCCCGATTCTCCGAGCTTGGCGCGCTGGGTTGTATATTTATAGTCTCAGCCCTTGAGTCGCTCAGCGATATTGTGCTTGCCAATCTCAACAAGGGGCACACGCGAGCAGACATCTACGCAGCCCTCTCGGTGCTTCGCTCTGCGGGCATAGAGCTGAGGCCATCGTTCGTTGCCTTCACTCCCTGGACTGCTCTCGACGATTACATAGATATGCTTGAATTCGTCGCCGATGAGGGCCTCATCTATAATGTCGATCCGGTCCAGTATACTATCCGACTGCTGATTCCGCCTGGCTCGGCATTGCTCGACCGGCCTGAGACCGGGAGATACCTGGGGCCCCTGGTTCAAGAATCGTTCAGCTACGTCTGGACTCACGCGGACCCGCGAATGGATGAGCTTCATCAGATTGTCAGCGCGGCGGTAGAGAATGCCGTCAGGGTTAATGAAGATCCGCTCATTACTTTCGATCGCGTGCGGGAGCTGGCTTACCAGATGCGCGGCGAAGCGCCGCCGGCAGGAGAGCTGGCCGCTCCCTTGCTGCTCAACAAGAGCCGCCCGCCGAGATTGACGGAGCCGTGGTTCTGTTGAGCGGAGCCGACCAGGGGCCAGTTGGGCCCCATTGAGAGAAGAAGTGCGATATAACGCAAGATGCAACGCGGGCAATCTCGCCGCTGTTGTGAACCAGTTACGTTTTGCGTTTTTGATGTGATATGATCAAAATCTAAGTGCAAATATAGTGCTTCTTATGAGGAGGAGATATACGATGGATCAAGAGATTAAGATCACTGCTGAACCTCAGACCGACCCGACCAAATGCAAATTCACAGTCGATCGGCCCGTCTATCCTGATGGCTCCTATTTCTTCACTAGCAAAGAGAAAGCAAAGGGATCGCCGCTCGCCGAAGCTCTGTTTGAGCTTGAGGGGGTCACCGGCGTGCTGATTTCAAACAATATTGTGACTGTAACCAGGAGCGGCTACGGCGATTGGATGCCCCTGGCCAAACAGGTCGGAGCAACTATCCGCGCCAAGCTGAAAGAGGGGGGGCCCTTGATTTCAGAAGAGCTTAAGACTCAGGTCGCATCATCAAAAGAGGTCAGAGAGAAGATTCAGCAGATACTCGATTACCAGATCAACCCGGCAGTAGCAGGGCACGGCGGTTATGTCGAGTTAATTGATGTCAAGGACAATATTGTCTACCTGCGAATGGGAGGTGGTTGCCAGGGGTGCGGCGCTGCCGACATTACGTTGAAGCAGGGAATAGCCACGATGATCAGAGAAGAGGTGCCTCAGATAGTCGATGTTCTTGACGTAACCGATCATGCTGCGGGCCAGAATCCTTACTACTCGCCTTATAAATAGCAGGCAGTAGCCAGGGCTGCTGAGAGGCTATCCGGGGCTTCTTACGAAGAGATATGAATATGATTCAGGAAAAGCAGTTACGGGATCTTCTGGCGCTCCGGTCGTCTCCTATCGTCATTGCTTTCAGGGACAGCGCGCCCGCCGGTGTCCCTCGCGCAGCCGCAGTCGCGCCGTCCGGCTGCTCTTACTGGAAGCTGGCCGCCGAAGGGCAGGTCTTCTATACCGAAGCTTCGGATCATTTTAATTGTCCCGTCGGAGCCTACACACATAACATCGACCTGCCGCCTGAGTGGGCCGGGGAACTTGAATCTCTGGTGGGAACGATGGTCAATCTTGAGTACATCAAGAGGGAAGAGATCTCCGCGCTGCCGAGGTTAAGCGATCCTTTCAAGATTGCAATCTATGCGCCGTTATCGAACGCGCCGTGTGAGCCCGATATTATTTTAGTGCGAGGTAATGCAAAACAGATAATGTTTGTAGCCGAAGCAGCGCGGGCAGTAGGTATTGGCCCCGACGGCGCTACAATGGGCCGCCCGGCCTGCGCGATGGTTCCTGAAGCTATCAGGAGCGCACGTGGAGTGACAAGTCTGGGCTGCATCGGAAACCGCATCTACACCGACGTCCGACGTCAGTACGTCCGACGTCGGACGTAGGACGTGGCGACGTCGGACGTTCCTTTGCATGCGGAAAGTTATTGGGTCGTCGGCATGACTGCCAGGACCAGAGCGACAAAGGCGCTTCACTTGTGGTAAGAGGAAGATTGCTGACCTCAGCGTTAGCAATGGAATTCATCGCTTGATCGCCGATTCTCTGCGACTACCGAAAGGAGTTCATTATGGCTATTAATGAGGAAACCCTGAATCAATTGTTAGGCAATGGCGTCACCGATTTCGGGGCGGCTTTTCACGCCGGTCTGGTTGTCATCGGCGAAAGCCTTGGGCTTTATAAGGCGCTGGCTCAGGCGGAAGGGCCCCTGACGCCGGACGAGTTAGCGCAACGCACTAACACCAATGCGCGCTATGTGCGTGAATGGCTCTGCGCGCAGGCGGCGGGCGGTTATGTCTCGTATGACCCGACAGCTCAACGCTATTTTCTCTCGGAGGAGCAAGCCTTCACACTGGCTGACGAAACGAGTCCGGCTTATCTACCCGGAGCCTTTCTTATCGCCGTCTCTGCGCTTCGCGCCGTGCCAAAAATGATCGAGCGATTTCGCACCGGCGAGGGCCTGGGCTGGCACGAACATGACGCGGGATTGTTTCGCGGGACCGAAATGTTCTTCCGTCCGGGCTATGCGGCCAATCTGGTCAGCTCATGGATTCCGGCTCTCGACGGAGTTGAAGAGAAATTAAGAGCAGGCGCGAAAGTCGCCGATATCGGCTGCGGACTTGGCGCCTCAACGATCCTGATGGCTCAAGCCTATCCTAATTCAACTTTCGTCGGCTTCGATTATCACGACAAATCCATCGAAATGGCGCGACAACGAGCCGTCGAGAGTGGAGTCGCCGAACGAGCGAGTTTTGAAGTCGCCAGGGCAAAGGATTTTCCCGGAGACGATTACGATTTTGTGACCCTCTTCGACTGCTTGCACGACATGGGCGATCCGGTTGGCGCAGTCGCTCACATCCGAGAATCTTTAGCTTCAGATGGAACCTTGATGATTGTCGAGCCGTTTGCCAACGATGATGTCAAAGACAACTTGAATGCAATCGGGCGCGCTTTCTATTCGGCTTCGACACTGATCTGCACGCCCGCATCGCTGTCTCAGGAAGTCGGGCTGGCGTTGGGAGCGCAGGCCGGCGAAGCGCGGATGCGCGAGGTCGTCACTAAAGGCGGATTCAGTCGTTTCCGGCGGGCGACGCAAACGCCTTTCAATCTGGTGTATGAGGCTAAGCTTTGATAGTCTGCCGGATAATCGGCCGACAGATTTATGGATGTGGCACATGCGACGCGGCCAGTTCGAAGCTGCCTGGGAGATCAGTGACGGAGTGTTGCGCTCCCGCGCCGGCGCACAGTGCTGGCATCTGCCACGCCACCTGCAATACATCTGGAATGGTGAGCCGCTCAATGATAAACGGGTACTGGTGCGCTGCTACCACGGACTTGGCGATATACGCTATGCCCCGCTTATCAGATCCATTGCCGCCGAAGTAGTGGTATGGGCGCAACCGCGACTCATACCACTGCTGCAAACGGCGCGCGGCTGTTGCGGGCTGCCGGCCTTGCACGATGGTTCACCTGAAGTGGAGTACGACATAGACGTTGAAGTGATGGAACTGCCGCATGTATTCCGCACGACATTGGAGACCATCCCTTCGGAGATCCCATACCTTCACGTCGCTCCTGCGCCGCTGGCGCGGAATGGGAAGCTCGCCGCTGGCATCGTCTGGAGAGCAGGAGATTGGGATGAGCGACGCTCTCTGCCATTCGAACAATTAGCTCCACTGGCCAATGTAGCAGGAGTTGAGTGGCACATTCTCCAGCGCAATCCCGAGATGGCCGGATGGCGAGAAGGGTTCGGGGTCATATCCGGAGGAGATGATATTTTTGAAGATGCTCGCATCATACGGGCGCTTGATCTTTTGATTTCGGTTGACAGCATTCCGGCGCACCTGGCCGGCGCGCTGGGGGTGCGGGTGTGGAATTTGCTGCAAGCAGACGCTGATTGGCGATGGATGGAGGAGCGCAGCGATAGCCCATGGTACCCTACGATGCGGCTATTCCGGCAGAAGAGAAGCGGCGAATGGGGGGACGTAATCGCTCAGGTAGTTTCTGAATTGAAGCTCTTAATCCATCACGCCTCCAAAACAAATTGGAGCCGCTGAGCGGCAAGGCGCAACGAGGCTTCAACCGTCTCTGTGTCTGCGCCGCGAGCGAAGATGAAACCCAGATAGCTTGCTCCTTCAGGAAGAGGCACTAATTTCTGAGTTACATGGGCCGTTATAGTCACATCTTCAATTCCAGGAACTGATCTTGCCTCATCTAATCCGCGAATCTCTCTCAGCACTCCTGCTCCGGGTATCGGTATCATCATCACTCCTGCCGGCTGGCGCTCTCGATCGAGCGATTCGATCTTCATTCCCAGAGCATGCCGCAATATGATCTCTTCCAGCCTGGCGCCGGTGCCAAAGCGCAGAGCGCGAGAGCAGAGTCCACCGATAGAGCGGGCTGCTATCTCGATCATCCAGGGGCCCTGATCGTTGATTCTCAGCTCGGCGTGTATGGGCCCCTCTCGCAATCCCAGCGCGGCAGCAGATTGATCTGCGCACTGCGCAATCTGCGCTTGAATCTCAGTCGGAAGGCGGGATGGCGTGATATAGATCGTCTCTTCAAAGAACGGGCCGTCCATCCTGTCGGGCTTGTCAAACAATGCCAGGACGTGAAGCTCGCCTTTGATGAGAAGACCTTCCAGAGCTACTTCCTGACCGGGGATGAATGATTCGACCAGAAACTGTTTTGCCAGCTCGCCGCCGCGCGCCGCTATTTCAGGCTGGCCGAGGATTGCTCCCAGCCGCCGCGCTGCGCCGATAAACTCGCTCTCATCATTTGCTCGTATGACTCCGCGACTGGCCGAGAGGAACAGCGGTTTGACTACACAGGGATAGCTTACCTGTCGGGCAATTGCTTTCAGGTCGCCGTCAACAGGAAAGAGGGCAAACGACGGGATCTGGACGCCCCCTCCGTGCAGCATCTGACGCATCAGATATTTATTTCGCGCTGCCAGAGCAGAAGCCACAGAGTTATGCGGCAGCGAGAGCGCTTCGGCAATATAAGCTGCCACTACTGCTGTGTCATCATCGACTCCGACAACGGCGGAGATCGGGCGCGTCCTGGCAAACTCGCGGGCGGCGCGCGCTGCCTCTTCTGGATGGAGGAAATCAAGCGTCAGCAGATTATCCGGCCTGCGCTTCTGCAAAGTATTTGGCTGCTCGGAAGCAATCACAACCTGCACTTCCGCGCCCAGCCGCTGAGCCGCGCTCAAAAAGGCCGATACTCGATAGGTTGAAGTTGGTAGTAGCAAAAGGATTCGTGACATAAGTCAAAATGCGCACTGCCGGTGCGCATCACGCATAAGGAACGTCCGACGTCGCCACGTCCTACGTCCGACGTCGGACGTACTGACGTCGGACGTAGGACGTAGTACGTATCGGCAACTCCAACGAGAAGCGATTGGTTATCGGCATCCTCCTGTCCCTGCCGAAGGCGCGAGGAGTGATCTTTATGCCTGGGGGCCCTTGCCTGCGCTTATATTCGTTCCTGTCAACCATGTCAATGATCGATTTAACCAGCGCGGCGTCGAACCCCATCTCTGCTATCTCTTCGATGCTGCGATCTTCCTCCACATAGGCTTCGAGTATTGCATCGAGAACATCGTATGGCGGCAGCTTGTCGGTGTCTTTCTGATTGGGGCGCAATTCCGCCGAGGGGGGCTTGTCGATGATGCTTTGTGGTATCACTCCCTTCGAGTCTATGCTGTTTCTGTACCGCGCCAGGTCGTAGACAAGCGTCTTGGGGACATCTCGCAAGACGGCGAAGCCACCCGCCATATCGCCGTAGAGCGTGCAATAGCCGACGCTGATCTCGCTCTTGTTGCCCGTTGTCAGCACCAGCCAGCCGAACTTGTTCGATAGCGCCATAAGGATATTGCCTCTAATGCGCGCCTGAATGTTCTCTTCCGTTTCATTCTCTTTCAAATTGCGGAAGTGTTCGCCGAACATCTCGCGGAAAGCATCGAAGGCCGGTTGAATAGGAATACTGAGGAGCCTTATGCCAAGATTCTCGGCCAGCTCTTGCGCATCGGTAACGCTTGCGCGAGAAGAGTACTCTGAGGGCATCGACACGCCTACTACCTGATCGCGGCCAAGGGCATCGACTGCGATGGTTGCAGTGATGGCCGAATCGATTCCACCGCTCAATCCGATGACCACCGTTTTGAATCCGTTCTTTGTGACATAATCTCGCGTGCCTATCACCAGTGCTTTGTAAATCTCCGCCTCTCTGGGAAGCAGCACTATCTCCTCTCTCTTAAAGGCCGGGCGAGGGTCTTTACGCGGCTCGGTTGAAATCACAATCTTCTTCGTCTCTGTTGGCCGGTAGCGCGCCTTCTCCTGTCGGCGGCGAGGGTCATGGAGGCGGCGGCGGAAGACGGCGTCCGGATTGAGGTCTGCGACTATGAAATCCTCTTCAAACTGTTTGCCCTGAGCAATGAGGTTCCCATTTTCATCAAAGATAAGGCTATGGCCATCGAACACCAGCTCATCCTGGCCGCCGACCAGATTGTTATATGCGACAATAACCAAGCCATCGGAAGCGCGTGTCGAAAGCATTCGTTCACGCATGTACCCCTTGCCGGCATGATAAGGCGATGAAGAGATATTGACGATAACCTCGGCCCCTCCGAGCAATGCCTGAGGGAGGGCGGGCCCGTCGGGATACCAGATGTCTTCGCAGATCGTTATTCCTACCGTCACACCGTTGATGACATAGACAGGGCATTCGGTCCCCGCTTGAAAGTAGCGAATCTCGTCGAATACTCCGTAATTGGGCAGATACATCTTGTGGTAGATGCCGACCATCTCGCCGTTATGCGCTACGGCAGCCGAATTGAAGATGTCATCGGCCCTGTCAACAAATCCGATGACAGCAGTAATCCCGCGCGTATGTTTGACCAGGTCTCGCAGCGCTTTGAGATTGGCAGCGATGAATTGCGGTTTGAGCAGCAGGTCTTCAGGCGGGTAGCCGGGCAGGCACAATTCGGGAAAGGTCACCAGATCTGCGCCCTCGTCGCGCGCCCTTTCTATGCCGGCGATGATCTTCGCCTTATTGCCTTCCAGGTCGCCGACGGTTGTGTTGATCTGCGACATGGCTAATCTTAAAATTCTCGGTCCTTGTCCATTCATACATTCTACGTCCTACGTCCGACGTCGCCACGTCCTACGTCCGACGTCGGACGTAGGACGTAGGACGTAGAACGTATAATTGTCATCTTCTTTAAGGATTTTTACAAGACTTTGAGGCAACGGCGCGAGGGGGCACAGCCGGGGCTGCTCCTTGCTCGGCGGCCTGTCGCTACACTATAATCGTCTCCTGGTTTGCAAACATAATGCTAACGGGCGGCGGGCCAGTAGTAGCTTGCTACCGACCTAATATTGCGGGACTGAGATACATGACGGAACAACAATCCAGGCTCTACCTAGAACAGCAGGGCCCCATTGCCACCATTGTCATCAATCGACCCGGCCAGCGCAATGCAATCAGCTACGATATGTGGCTTGAGCTGAAACGGCTGGCAGGCGAGATCCGAGCCAGCGAAGAGATCCGCGTCGTCGTGATTCGCGGAGCGGGCGCGGAAGCGTTTTCCGCCGGCGCAGATATTACCGAATTCGATGAGCGCCGCAACAACTCGTCGCAAGCGCGAGCGTATTCAGAAGCCTTCGATGGAGCACTGGATGCGGTCTGGGAGCTTGATAAACCTACTATTTCTATGATTCGCGGGTTTTGCGTAGGCGGCGGGCTGGAGCTTGCCTGTTGCACCGATCTGCGCATAGCTGCTGAAGGGAGCCGATTCGGCATACCTACGGCGCGGCTCGGCGTGCTGGTCGGCTATCGAGAGATGCGCCGACTGTTGCAACTGGTCGGCCCCGGCGGCGCGGCTGAGATCCTTCTGTCGGCGCGCATTCTGAGCGGCGAAGAGGCGCTGCGCATCGGGTTAATTACCAGACTCGTGCCCGCCGACAGGCTGGAAACCGAGGTCTATCGCGCGGCGCAAGATATAGCCGAGATGGCCCCCCTCATTCACCGCTGGCACAAGCAGATCATACGCACAGTGCTGCTGAATCCTAAGCTTGAAGGATTGACCTCTGAGCAAGAGGCTCTGCCTTTCGCCTGTTTCGATACTGAAGATTTTCAGGAAGGCAAGCGCGCTTTCCTGGAGAAGCGCAAGCCCAATTTTCGCGGGAGGTGAGGACCGTCCGACGTCCGACATCAAAAGCTTCTCGCGGAATCTGACTAAGGACGCCCGACGAGTTAGGCATCGGACGTTGGACATCGGACGTAAGACGTTGGACATCGGACATATCTATGGCTTTAGCCCTTGATGGAATGCGAGTGCTTGAGATCGCGCAGGTGATGTCGGGGCCCTTCTGCGGCTTGTTGCTTGCCGATATGGGCGCGGATGTGATTAAAGTCGAGAAACCCGACGGCGATGACTCGCGCCGCATGGCGCCCCCAACAATCAACGGCGAATCGGCTGCGTTCATGGCCATCAACCGCAATAAGCGCGGCCTGTGCATCGATTTGAAGACAGATGAAGGGAAGGACATATTAAAGAGATTGGCTGCCGCGTCGGATGTCCTGATAGAGAATTTCCGCCCCGGGACTATGGACAATCTTGAGCTCGGATATGCGGATCTGGCGCCGATCAACCCGGCGCTTATCTACTGCTCAATCTCAGGTTTTGGACAGACGGGGCCCTACAGAGAGCGCGGCGGCTTCGATCTTGTGGCCCAGGCGATGAGCGGGTTGATGAGCATTACCGGCAATAAAGATCAGCCGCCGGTTAAAGTCGGCGTTCCTATTGCCGACCTCAATGCCGGGATCTATGCCTGCTACGCCATCCTGGCGGCCTACATCCACCGCCTTAAGACAGGGCACGGGCAGAGAATTGACACGTCTTTGTTGGAAGCAGGATTGGCTTATACTCTCTGGGAGTCGGCAAGTCTCTTCGCTACCGGGGAGAATCCTCCTCCGATGGGATCCGCGCATCGCCTGTCGGCTCCCTATCAAGCGTTTCGCGCAGCCGATGGCTATTTGACTATAGGCGCAGCCAACCAGAGGAATTGGGAGAAGTTGTGTTGTGTCATCGGGCGCGAGGATCTTCTCGCCGATCCTCGCTTCGCTACCAATGCAGATCGGACGCGCAATCAGAGCGAGCTGGCCGAAATACTGGAGTCTGTTTTTATCACCAGGCCGGTAGCGCAGTGGCTCTCAGATCTGGATCGAGCGGGGGTCCCCGCCGGGCCGGTGTATAATTTCGAGCAGGTTTATAATGATCCTCAAGTTTTAGACAGAGACATGGTCGTCCGCGTAGAACATCCCAGAGCAGGGATGACCAGACTCATCGGCATTCCTGTTAAGCTCTCTGAGACCCCGGGCCAGATCCGCAGACCCGCGCCTATTCTGGGACAGCACACGGATGAGATATTGCAGGAGATTGGGCTGAGCAGCTCAATGATTCAGTCTCTGCGCGAGAAAAAAGTAGTATTTTAGGACAAGCGGATGGTCCAATTCGGGCGCCCAGCGCCCTCAAAACGATCTATTTTTAACTTATTTTGAGGGCGCAAGAACTTCGGGCGTGCAACGCCCTCAAAACCGCCCGAATCTTTTATAGTCTTGCGCCTCTGATAGGTAGCCGCCGCAGCCACAAAGGCGCAGAGCAACCACGTTCGGCGGCATCTGTCCGACGTCGGACAGATTTTTTTCTTCACTATCTCTGCGCTCTCTGTGGCCGCGGCGGCTACTTATAGCAAGCCAAATAGGATGAAACAGATCACTGCTCCAATAACAGACATAGACAATCCCCAGGCCAGCAATCTATTGAACAATTTAGTCCGATCTTCGCCCGGAGCTGCGCCGGCTATGCACAGGGCCCCCAGCGTGGATAACGGCGAGACGTCTACCAGATGCGAGCCGACGTTGATAGAAGAAGCAATGGCCATAGGATCGCCGCCGCCAAGTCTCTCGATCAGGCCGGGAACCGTTGGAAGAAAGGCAGGCAGGACCACTCCTGAACTGCTGCTGTAGACGGAGATTACTCCGGTGACGAAAGCAACCGTTCCGGTTACTGTAGTCCTGGAGGAAAATTTGGCCAGGAGGTTGGTAAACAGCTCCATTCCGCCGGTCTTCTCCATTAGCGCAATGAGCACGGTCACTCCGCAGACGGTCAGTATTGTGTTCCATGGGATTGCGCTCACTGCTGCTTGCTCGTCGGCGGCGCCAAACATGGATAAGATCACTGCTGCAACAAAGGCTCCGAAAGTAATATCAACTTTAAGTGCGACAACGCCTATTACAAGCGCAGCGATGACTCCCAGGGTCAACTTCTGCCTCGCCGTCAGCGGCTCGATCTTCTCCCCGGTAAGCTCGTCCAGTCCGGCGCGAGCGTCCGTCTTGCTGGTAACAAGCTTGAATCCTCCGAGAGAGAAATAACCCAGAAAAGCGACCAGGGAATGAGTAATTGCCATATTGAAATAGTTCTGCCATTCGACTCCGGTCAACCCGGCCTTAGCCATGAGCCCATTGGCGATGATTCCCGTGGGCGCAAACGGCGAGAGGGCCCCGGCATTGGCCCCATTGCAAACCATAATCGCCATCAGAAAAGCAGTGACGCCAACTTTGCTTGCTATTGCCATTGCCACAGGAGCAAGCAGCGCTGTAGCGGCTATGTTGCCGGGGCCGATGCTCGCCATGGCGAGCGCGAGAAAGAAGAAGATTATCGGAATGGCGCCGACTTTCCCGTGAGCAAGCTTCACCGACAGTTTTGCCAGCTTATCCAGAGTGCCGTTGACTCTGGCCTGTGAGAAAAGAAGGGTAACTCCTACCAGTGTGAGAAACAGGCCGGTAGGGAACCCTGCCATAACCTCTTGAACCTTCATTCCACCCAGCAGGACGCCGATTGCGAAAGCAAAAGCGATGGACAGGAAACCGATATTAATGCGAGAGAAACAACTGACGAGGATGGCGATAAATAGCGATATTAGCGAAATGATCGGGAGGCTCAACCGGTTCACCTCTCAGATTGATTGTGATTGCCACAGGCGGATTATAACATCGGCCCGCCATTTGTCGTTAGCCTACTCAGAAAATGTCCCGCAGGCATCTCATTGTTTCTCTCGCGTCGCGCGAGCCGTCTGGAGGAGATCACGCGCGGATTGTCATTCCATAAGGTTGGAGGCTATACTGAATATAGTTCTTGAGCATATCATAAGAAGGGGGGGCACGATGCGAGGGAAGAGCGCTTTGCTGGTAGTAGATATGCAGAATGATTTCTGCCCCGGCGGGGCCCTGGCAGTGAGAGAGGGGGACCGGATTGTGTCTGCGCTCAATCGCTATATAGAAGAGTTCAGTAAAGCGGGGCTGCCCGTCTTCGCCTCCAGAGACTGGCATCCGGCAGTGACAAAGCATTTCAAGCAATATGGGGGCGTCTGGCCGCCCCACTGTATTCAGGGAACGCGCGGAGCAGAATTTCATCCCGACCTTAAATTGCCGCCGGACGCCGAGATTATATCTAAGGGAATGGACCCGGAGGCTGATAGCTACTCTGCCTTTCAAGGAGTGAATGATCGAGGGGAGAGTCTGGCCGAAGCGTTGAAGAGGCGCGGAGTTGAGCATATATATGTGGGCGGCCTGGCAACAGATTACTGTGTGAAGTTTTCGTCGCTAGATGCATTGAGCAGCGGTTTTCGAGTGACTGTGCTCGAAGACGCTGTGCGCGGCGTGGATCTTCAGCCGGGAGACTCTGAGCGGGCGATAGAGGAAATGAAGAGAGCCGGAGCTGAGGTGAGAACGGGAGCTGAATGATGATCACATTGCGAAATGTGGAGAAGTTCTATGAGCATGGAGTTTCAAAGACCTTTGTCCTGCGCCGCGTGAGCTTCGATGTAAGGGAGGGGGAGTTCATCTCTATAATGGGGCCCTCCGGCGCCGACAAATCGACGCTGCTGCACATCCTCGGCATGCACGACAGCGCCTGGAGCGGCGAATACTATTTCTTAGATCATGCCGTGCATAAGCTGGGCAAGAAGGAACGCGCCGAGCCGCACAAGAAGTATATCGGTTTCGTCTTTCAAAGTTACCATCTGCTTGATCATTTGACAGTCTATGAGAACCTGGAGATCCCGCTGTCGTACCGAGACATCAAGAGATCGGAGCGCCAGAGCATTGTCTGCGACACTCTCGACAGATTTCAAATAGTGGGCAAGAAGGATCTCTATCCCAATCAATTGTCCGGCGGACAACAGCAGCTCGTCGCAGTAGCGCGGGCGGTAATTGCCAATCCGAGGCTAATTCTTGCCGACGAGCCCACCGGCAATCTTCATTCCGATCAGGGCAAAGAGATTATGGAACTCTTCAAGAAGCTGAATGAGTCAGGGACGACGATCATCCAGGTGACTCACTCTGAGACCAATGCTTCTTACGGCAATCGGATCATCAGGCTCAGGGACGGTTGGGTTGTCAACTGAGAAAAAGATCAGGGGTTAGTTCGGGCGCCAAGCGCCCTCAAAACAATTTTATTTTTTAACTGTTTTGAGGGCGCTTGGCGCCCGAACTGAAGAGGGGTTTTTCTTAAGACCTGTGTTTCAGGGAAGCGCCCAAGCGATTAGGGCGTCCTGGCACTTAAGAACCGTTATCGGACGTAATTCTACAGCCTGATTAGTGAAAGAGAGATCGGGAGGGACGACGATTGAATCTCAAATCAGCTTTGCTCCTCTGTCTGTTGCTGTCACTGCTTGTCTTCTCATCACCGACAAATCGTGGCGGGCAAAAGCGCGAACAAGCCGCCGACAGAGTCTCTTCTGCCAGCTGGCCGATGTTTGGCCGCGACCTGTCCGGCTCGCATTACAACCCGGATGAGAAAATACTTACTCCTGCTACCGTAGCGCGGCTCAAGACAAAATGGATATTCGAGGCCGGAGCCGATGTGTCGAGCCAGCCGACGGTAGTCGATGGAGTCGTCTACTTCGGCTCCTGGGATGGCAAAGAGTATGCAGTAGACGCCGGAACGGGAAAGAAGATCTGGGAATACGATTGCGGCGTCCCGGCTAGAGTCGGCGCAGCTTATGATAACGGCATTCTATATTTCGGCGACCTGGCAGGGCGACTCTATGCCGTGGAGGCCAAGACGGGCGCTCTGAAATGGAAAGAGCGAATCGACCCTCATCCCCATGCAGTAGTCACCAGCTCGCCCATTGTCTACAACGGGCGGCTCTATATCGGTGTGTCTTCGCATGAAGAAGGCGCTAATTTGCGCAATAGAGATTATGCCTGTTGCACATTTCGCGGCGGAGTGGCAGCTTATGATGCCGGGAGCGGGAAGCAGATATGGCGCTTCTACACTATTGAGGAAGAAGCGAAAAAGCTCGGCGAAGAATCGAACGGCCGCGCCATCTTCGGGCCCTCCGGCGGAGCGGTCTGGTCTACGGTGGCGCTCGATCCGGCAACCAGCAGAGTCTATTGCACCACCGGCAATCAATACTCAGGGGAGCCGACAAAGTACATCGATTCGATCATCGCCCTGGATATGAATACAGGGAAAGTAATCTGGTCATATCAGGCGACGCCTTCGGATGTATTCGTCATTGGCTGCCGCAACTGCGGGCCGGATTTCGATTTCGGCACGACTCCGCTGACGTTCAAGGGCCCCAACGGAAAGACGCTCATCGGAGCCGGTCAAAAGAGCGGATGGTTTCATGCCGTCGATAGCCAAACAGGGGCCCCTGTATGGCGCACCGAGATCGGTCCGGGGAGCGCGCTCGGAGGGATGCAATTTGGCAATGCCACCGATGGAGAGCGGGTCTACGCTGCGCTGGCCCACCGATCAGGAGGCGCAGTCGCCATGCTCGACGGCGCGACGGGAAAGATTATCTGGAAGACCCCCAGCCCTGATAAGAGGCCGAACTACGGGCCGCTTACTGTAACCGGGCGCGGCGATAACCGGTTGGTCTTTGCCGGAAGCGCAGCCGGATTTATACGCGCTTATGATGGAAAAGACGGGCGCATATTGTGGGAGTTTGACACCGGCGGAGCCATTGGCGGGGGCCCTACCGTCGTTGACGGGGTGCTCTATGTGGGCTCCGGTTACACCTTCTTGCGCGTTGGCAAAGCCAATAATAAGCTCTATGCTTTCTCTCTCGATGGGCAATAAAGCAAAAGGCGGCCCGACAGTCAAGCCGCCTTGAGAATCTGTGACTCAAGCTGATTTCGGGATTGCTTATGCTGATAGCGTCTAAATCCACTTCAATGCTCTCTATTGTTAAATTGCTGGCAGTCCTTCTTGTGATGTCATTCTCCTTTGGGGCCCCGACGCCGGGCTCTTCAAAGGCGGTCCAGCAAGAGGCGAGTCAGAGCACGCCGGCGCAGAAGCCGCTTGATCCATCTGCCTGGGGAAGCAATCATGTCGGGAAGCCGGTCCCTGAATATATCCACGGCGACGAGTGTCTGTTCTGTCACCGCAACGATATTGGCCCGACCTGGCAGAAGAATACTCACGGCATTACCATCAGGCAGCGAGAGGATGCTCCTGAACTGGAGCAGATTCTGAAGGGGCAGCCGGCCTTGGCTGCTGTTGCCCCTCAGATCGAATATTTCCTCGGCAGTCGCAATCGCGTGCGCTTCCTCAAGAAAGCGGGCTACGGGAAATTTGCGCTGCTCAATACTCAGGCAGTCTTGCGTTCAGGCGGACAGGCGCACAGTTGGGTCGATCTGGAAACGCCCATCTGGGACGAGGCAGCGTTCGCCAATAGATGTGCAGGCTGTCACACCACCGGAGTTGACTCTTCGGCAAAGACATTTTCCGCTTTCGGGCTGGACTGCTATACCTGCCACGGAGTTGTCAGCCTGGAGCATACGACGGATACATCTCTCGTCTTACTATCCAAGAAGCGCAGAAACGACAGCAAGGTAATTACCTCCATCTGCGCTCAATGCCACTTGCGGACAGGGAAATCCCGATCTACTGGACTTCCCTACCCCAATAACTTCGTCGCCGGCGATAATCTGTTCCAGGATATGGAAGTTGATTTTTCAAAGGCAGATGACGAGAGCTTGAATGCAGGAGATCGACATGTTCTGCGCAACGTCCGCGATGTGGTCCTGTACGGAGCGGAGGCCCCTACCTGCATCAACTGCCATCAGGTTCATGGGCAATCCAGCGTTAAACACCGCCGAGTGCTGAGAGAGCCGATCTGTTTCGACTGCCATAACCGTGAGGGGCCCTTTAAGAACGTTAAGCGTTACACGGTCAAGAGCCCCCTGTGCGAATATTGAGGCAAGGCAACGTGACTGCTGAAACGCTTCTTAGGCGCGAGGCCCAGCCTCCTGGCGGCGCAGCCGCGAGGGAATCTCCAGCGACCCCGGCGAGTCGAAGACTTGCCGCACATCCGTAGCGGCAAAGCCACAACCCCGCACCGCTACTTCGACAGCAGATCCGGCGAGGCTTCGCCGCTCATCTATAGCGGCGAAGCCTTGATCTTTCCCCGAACCCTGTTTCGATAGCGAATGCATTCTTCCAGAACCTTACGATATTCCTTCACATCCACATCGCGCTCGCAGCAGAGCAACATCAAATTGCCATCGTCGCGGAAGTTCTCGTCCCATTCCATCACCTGTTCATCGGTCCATTCAGGACGATACTGCTGCATCTTCTCATCATCCATCCGGTCGAAATAGGCGCGCAGATTGATGCTGGTCTCGTCCGGCGGCTCATCGTAAGGCTCTTGTTCAAAGTTCCAGATCGGTTGTTGCATACTAATCATTGGCCCTCACCCAGCCATAGGCGGCGTTGCTGCGCTGTCCGCCTTTTTCAAGGTAAGCCGTCTTCAATCGAGTCAATGTATCTGCGGGAAATGCTTTGCGCCTGGCCTTCACATCAATCCCGTAGAGTCGCGCAGCATTCAAACCGAATATCTTCGCTTTATCCTCTCTGGTGATCTTCTTGTAGCCGAATCTCTCGCACAGCTCATCACTGATCTGGAACCGCTTGAATGCATCGATCACCCACTGAGGGGACCCCCACCAGAGGCAATCGGTCCCCCAGAGCACATGGTCAGCGCCGTAGTACTTGATGTTCTTGCCCATGCCGTGCATTGCCAGCACCGGATCGGCAATTGCCAGGGGCCCAAAGAAGCTCCCGATCTCGCAGTAGACGTTATTCATCCTGGGATTGCGCTTCTTGATGTCCATCAGCACGCTGTGCCACTCGAAATCGCCGGTGGTCGGATCATACTTATTGCTCTCTTTCCAGTTCGGCTCATTGGGACCATGCTTGATCGCCGAGTGGTAGATGACGAAATTGATATCGGGGTATTGCAGCGCCGCCTTCTCTACATCTTTTGGATTAGCCAGGTGCCCCAGCGTGCGAGACTGATAAGAATAGCCCTTATGCACGCTGAACAATTTCATCCCTCGCTTGCGCGATTCCTCGTAGAACCAGAAAGCATTCTCATCGTCGAGTTGGAACCCGCCGCCTGAGCGGCCCGGATCGAAATGGCAGTACCACTTCCAGGAGTCGATCTTATAGAGGTTTAATTCCCGCTCCATCTGCTCCAGCGTCGCCGCCCTGTCCATAGAGTTAGTGGCCCGGTTCCAGTAATGATTGGGGGCCAGGTTCCCCTGGCAGAGGGCGCGCGTGGAGCCTGCCAGCTCGTTCAATATCTTCTTGCTCTTGGCCATCAACCAGCTTGGCAGTATTGCTCCCGGGCCTGGAGTTCGTTCTTGATCCACCAGGATTTTGCCGCTTTCGTCTCTGTGCTGCTCGCGGGTGGGAACGCCTGAGATCACCACCATCTCGGTCTCGCTGTCGAAGAATATCTCTTTGACGAAGTTCTGAAAGCTGTAAGCTTCAGCATCGTTCTTGAGATTGAAGCCCATATTCCTTACGAATTCCAGGTTGCGAAAAGGGAGAACCTGGCCATTGGTAAAGTGCGTTTGAACATCGATAATGAAGTACTCGCCCTTGGGCCACTTCTCCTGATAGGCAGCTTCCTCCCAGGTCTCGGCTTCGTCAACATCCCAATAGTTGCCGAAGACTTTATTGGAGGCGAGGAAGCAGGTAGCCAGCCCCATTGTGCTGGCCATAAACGCGCGGCGATCCATGCCCAATTTCTTAGCTCTCTCCTTGGCCAGCTCGCCTATCAGATATTCGACCTGCTTCTGCTGCTCTGTTTGCCGTCGCGGGATGAACTCTTCGTTAGAGACTACCTGAGTAGGCATGGGGGAGTCCACGCCTTTCTTAAGATCGCGCAATATCTTTCTGATCCACATTCTCTATTATGCTCCTTTCAGAAACTGAGCCGCCGCGAAAATGCCTCAGATCAAGGATGCCGGTCGGCTCCAAGCAAGGTTTAAAGCGATGATTCAAGTTGATTCAATCTGACAAGTTTACTCTCTACTGCCACCCGGGACAATACGCTACCATCATCAAACTTTAAGTCGAGCGTGTAGTCGTTATTTGCTCCTACTGATACAACTTTGTGTATACACAGCCTCCCTTACCTCAGCGGGTCAATCTTAAATACGGTCTTTTACTGCAATTTGCCAGTCGGCCAGCGACGCGCTCTCAACTTGAGAGACAAAAGGCATTCTGATGGCGAGTCTCATGGTCTACTTCTTAGCCTTCCGCCTAACAAAGGGCTGAACCCGACCGCCCATCAGCATGTCTCCTAAAGATAAAGGTCATAGGCAGCGGGTTAGCCCCGGCGTTGGGCGCAACCGCTCCCTATCCGAACCTACGTTCTCACTTGAGCCAACTCTCTACAGCCAACCCCCGCACCCGCCAAAAATGACTCTCATTGTTCGTCACCACTCCATATCCATTGACTAAAGCTGATGCGGCGATCAGGATAGCAGCGTCACCAACTAACTCTCCGCGCCTATACAGATCAACATAGATGTCTGTGGCCCTCATGATAACCTCATCCGTTATAGGCAACACCTCACTGCTACTGCAAAGCTTGTCGAAAGCTGCGACTTGCCTGGACGCCTGTTTCGCCTTGAGCCCTCGCATGATCTCATAGCGAGTGATGATCGAAAATGTGAGCCGCCCGTGCGCGGCCAGATAGGACCGGGCTTGCGCCGTCGCCAGCGGGTGCTTCCGCATGATGGCTGAAAAGATATCCGTATCCAGCATGAGCCGAGGGCCTGTCATTGACGAGCCTCGCCGCCGAAAAAGTCACGCCGATCTAAGGCGATGTGCTCAACTTCATCAATCTCTTCGCTGGAAAGGCCATCATAGACCTGTGCTGCCAGGCTGAGCAAGTCTTCTGGGATCTCCGCAACTGTTTCGATGATGAGGCGGATACGCTGCCCCTCTTCGAGGAGCGGAGCAGAGGCATTCAGCACGCGAAAAGTGCCGTGTTCATAAACAGCGTCTATAGCTTGGTTCATAGTTGAAGCCTCCTCTCAGGAAAAGCTTATCATCTGCTAATCACTTATGGCCAACCTGGTAAAGAGATTCTAGCACATACGGGAGTTTTGCGCCTAACGCCCTTGCATCAGCGGGGCCGCGTGTAACATCTATCGAAGCATAAGAAACTCGCTTCGCCGAGCGGCGGCTGGATGCGCTCGTTAGACGCGCAGTGGGCTAATAAATCTTAGAGTCCCAACCATAGGCGCAATGCATCATCATAAATCTTCCAAGTCTGAGTCAGAAGTAGAGTTGTTGCAAGAAATGGCAACGAGGCCAGCATTGCACTGATTGTGAAGCGCGAGAATCCGAGCTTGCCCCTCCACCAAAAGACCAACAGGCACGAATAGCGCGGTGAGCAAGCCACGCAGATCCAAAACTTCCTCGATCAAAGCAAAAAGATTGCCCAATGGCGCTTTATCTGTACCTGACGCCGCGTTTAATCACTATGTCCACGCGCTGCAAAAGAGCGATGTAGCGAAGCACATCGCCGCGCACTGCAATAATATCGGCGTACTTCCCTTCACTGACCGTGCCCACATCGCGATCTACTTTCATCATGACCGACGGCCAGTAGGTCGCAGCGCGAATTGCTGTCATCGGATCTACTCCCAGCCTGTTGACCCAGATATCAAGCTCCCTCCAGGTAGATTGGCTATGGAATTTCATCGGGATGCCGCTGTCGGTCCCTATCAGCAGCACTACGCCTGATTCTCTGAGCTGATGAAATTTCCGCTCCAATGTAGGCCGGCGATTGGGCGTGATCTGAAAATAGCCGAGACGATCCGGGTGTTTAATAGAAGCTCTGATATCGGCGATGATATTCTCCGGCAGACCGACCTGCCAGGAAGGATCGTCCAACTGCTCCGGGTTGTCTCGAATGTATTCATAATTGAACAGCCCTTCGATGGTAGGCGTCCAGAAGAGGGGCCCCAGGTTCATCTTCGCCGTTCGCTCGCGAATCATTGCGATAATGTCCGGGGGATATTCAGGGGCCGTGGCCAGGCCGGTATGCTCGAAGCAATCCACGCCCGCTAGGAGCCCCCGGCGGATCTCTTCCGGGCGATGAGCATGAGCCACAACCGGGAGCCTGTGTCTGTGCGCTTCATCGACTACTGCCTGCGCTTCATCCATAGTCATCTGATCCTGGTCAATCAGCTTGATGCAATTGACCCCCGCCTCTGCCAGCTTGCGCACTTTGGCGCGAGCGTCGGCTGCGCCGTTGACCCCCCAGCGAAACAGCTCCGTCCCGGGATAAGGCTCGTGTTGGATGAACGGCCCGGACACATACATGGTAGGGCCGGGGAGCTTGCCTGCATTTATACGATCGCGGACGGCGATTATTGCCTCCAGAGGGGCCCCAAGGTCGCGGGCGCTGGTCACGCCGGCAAGGAGCAATTGTTTGGCCGAAGCAGGCATGATGACGGATTCAAATAAAGGCGGATAGGTCTTATCCCAGTGAGCATAGTCGCTATGGCCGTTGATCATCAGATGCACGTGCATATCCCATAGGCCGGGCAAAACGCTCATGCCTTCTGTGGAGATAACCTCGGCGCCCTGCGGAACCGGCAGAGCGCCGACCTGTCCAACCGCTTTGATCCGCTCCCCTTCGATGATGATCACGCTATTGTGGATGGGCTTGCCGCCGAAGCCATCAATCAGGGTCCCTCCCACCAGAGCTTTAACAGTCCCCGATTGCGCCTGGCCTGAAGAATCTGAACTAGAAGGAGCAGTTAATGCCCTTGTTGTGGGTGTCAGTCCTGAGCGGCTTATCATCAACCCGAAAGCGATACCAACAGCCGCCAGATAGACCAATGCGAAACAACGCCATGATCTTCTCATTATGATCCTCCCGGAATTTGTAATGATGAGAGTGCATTTTACACCAACTCGCAACGGCGGAGACTGAAGTTTTTGTCGTTATAGACCTTTAGCTTGCTCGGTCGCGGAGAGATTAAGGGTACGAATTGAAATCACATGCAGGTTGGTAGTAAGCTACTGTGGATTGACGTACACGACATTGCGCATTGAGGAAGAGGAGAAAATTGCGACAGAACAAAACTAAAGCAAAGCTCAAATCAGGCGAGACCGTTTTCGGATGCTTCGTTCGTTATTGCGATGCCGGGCTGGTTGAAGTGCTCGGATACTGCGGCTGGGATTTCATTGTCATTGACGCTGAGCATGGAACAATCGAGCCGCGCGATTGTGAAAACCTGGCTCGCGCGGCAGAGCTGCGCGATATAACACCAATCGTTCGGGTGACTACGAACTTGCCGCCAATAATCCTGCGCTATCTCGATACCGGAGCGCAGGGGGCGCACATACCGCTAATCAGCTCGCCTGCCGATGCTGAGGCAGCGGTTCGCTCAGTCAAATATCAGCCTCGCGGCGCTCGCGGATTGGCCGGTGTTCGCGCTGCCGGATACGGGCAGGAACAGCCTTTCAAGGATTATGTCGCTCAAGCAAACGCCGAAACGCTTGTGGTTGTTCAAATCGAAACCGCCGAAGGCGTCGAACGGTTGCCGGAGATCCTGGAGGTGAAAGACCTGGATGTCATATTTATCGGGCCCACGGATCTCACCAATTCTCTTGGGGTGCCTGGCGAGGTGCAACACCCAAAGGTGCAGAAGACTCTGGAACGCATTGTCGAAATGGTGAGGGGTTCCGATAAAGCACTCGGCATTATGGTAAGCAATGCTCAGGGGGCCCAGCAGTGGCAAGAGCGCGGAGCCAGATATATCGCCATAGGATTGGAACCGTTGCTGGCTTCAGCCTGCCGCAGCTACTTGCAGACGGCGCGCGCCAGGATGTAGCGCAAGGCGGCAAGAGGAAGATATAGCCGAGGCCCGGCGCGAAATGTGGGGAAACTTTCCCCGCGAGGATGTTTAAATGATTGGCGCTTCCGCTCGCCCTTTCAGGGCGCAGATGTAACGCTGCGTCTGCCCAGGGCTCACGGCGGCTGGGCTACTTTCACGGGCGAGAAGCTTCGCCTCCCGCTACAAGGAAATTCTTTATTCTTAATCTCTATAGTTACTATCCCCTCGCCACCAGCGAGACACCTATGCAGATAAACCCTGCCCCCAGCCACTGGCTAGATGAGATCTCTTCGCCAAAGATATAACGCGAGCAGAGCATAATCAGAACATAATTGAGAGCCAGCATCGGGTAGGCTACGCTCAGCTTTACTCTTGATAACACAATCATCCATACAATCGCGCCCAGCGCATAGAGCGCAATGCCGGCTACGATATATCTGTTGTAGAGAGCATGCAGGACAAATGCAGTGGCTTGATCATACTGCCCGGCGACAAACGTTCCGACCTGGCCCATCCCTGTCTTGAGCAGTACCTGACCTGAGCAGGCTATTACGATAGCAATAACGATAAGGATTGCGGAATTGAGCATGGGGGAATATTCCTTTCTTCTTGCTTTATTGTCCTTACTGCAATGGCCGAACCTCCAGGTAGATCGAGAAAGATACCGCGCGTTGGAATAGGAATCGGCCACAAAAACACAAAAGTTATGCCGACTCTCCTTCGCCTTTGTGAGTTAGTGGCGCGATCCTCATTCGTTATATAAACTGCCCCACGCTTGCGTGGGCCGATTTAGCGTGGGAAAGGCTACCAGCCTATGGCCGTTCTGTCAAGCTCTTACCAGCCTTCGGCTGTTAGCTATTCTCCTGACGCATCCGCTTCAAGGCTTCCGGCGCAAGGAGGCGATCCTGGCGGGGCCCTCATCAGGGCGCGCGGCGTTTGTGTGGTTAGATTGAGCCGGACCGGGAGCGCAGCCTGAACCCAGCGTCTCCGTGGCTCCATCAGGATGCGATGCTTGTGCGGTTAGCTCAAGTCGAGCCCCCAGATATCCCGACGGTGAAACCGTTGGGGAAAGGACCATCCGAATCGACTGTTGGCGCGCGCCGACAGAAGAGCCGGAGAAAAAAGAGCCTTGACAGGGATTCCGGCTAGATGATAATAATTCTCACGTGACAATTAATCGCAAGAAGGAACCGATTTATAGCAAGGCTGAGATAGATCGCCGGTGCGTTGCCTTCGAGGACACATGCCGCTCGCGCGGCGTGCGAGTTACACCGCAGCGGCTGGCCGTGTACCGCGCCCTGGCGGAAGATCCCGGCCACCCGACCGCCGAGGCTCTCTACGCCCGGTTGCGCGAGCGGATGCCGGCCCTGTCGCAAGCAACCGTCTACCGGACGCTCGAATTTCTGGAATCTGAAAATCTCATCCGCAGAGTGAGCGCCACGGAAGCGATTGGGCGGTTCGATGCTAATCTCGAACCGCATCAACATCTGGTGTGCCGCGTCTGCGGCGACTTGAGCGATGTCTCGCTGCCGGAGCTTGCCAGGCCCGCGTTGCCTGTCATCTCCGGTTTCACAGTAGAAGAGCTGGACATCAGACTTGTCGGGCGCTGCCGCAATTGCTCCCGCTCAAAATCCCTGAAGCGGGCGCGCAGCGCCGGGCGTCGAACCAAGACTAAATCCATAATCAACCCTAAATCATAAAAAGGAGAAGAATATGCCTGAACTGAAAGGAACCAAGACTCATCAGAATCTCAAAGAGGCTTTTGCCGGCGAGTCCATGGCAAATCGCCGGTATCTCTATTTCGCAAAGATCGCCGACGTGGAAGGTTACCCGGAGATTGCCGGAAACTTCCGCGACACGGCTGAGGGGGAGACGGGCCATGCTCATGGCCATCTGGACTATCTGAAGAAGGTCGGCGATCCGGCCACCGATCAACCCTTCGGCGATACAGTGTTGAACCTCCAATCGGCTATTCACGGAGAGACATACGAATACACCGATATGTATCCGGGGATGGCGAAGACCGCCCGCGAAGAGGGCTTCGCCGAGATAGCCGACTGGTTCGAAACGCTGGCCAAGGCGGAAAAGTCTCATGCCGGACGCTTCAGCAATTTGCTCAAGTCGATTACCTAGCGCCGTTGCGCAGCGATTATTCAACGAGCTATAGACCTTAAGAAAAAGTTGTGGTTAGTTCGGGCGGTTTTGAGGGCGTTGCACGCCCGAAGTTCTTGCGCCCGAACCGGAAAATATTTTTCTTTAGAGCTACCGATCGGACGCCCTCGCGCCCTCAAAGCTTAACTTGTTTCTGAGGGCAGCGCCCGAACTGATCGATTGAGCAATTGCGCCGCGCAATACTTCAAAGCGGTCTTTCAGTCGAATGTGCGGCGCATGAGGCGATCTACCGTCGCGGAGGCTAAGAATACAGAGATTGCGCAAAAGGGCATCTATCTTCTCGGCGCAATCTCTCCGGCTCCGCGTCTTTGCTGCGGGTTCTATTTGAGTTCCGTAAACTCGCCGGAAATCCGCTATAGATGCCGGGGCTCCGGCAATGCCCCCAGAGGAGATTTTCAGCAGTGCAGAATAACGAAAAGAACATCTCTTACCAACCTACCGACGGGCTCTCCTACGACCCGGCCGAGGAGAAGTACTGGGACGAGGCGGCGCTAGAAAAGGAGCTCCGGCGTACGTTTGAGATATGCCACGGCTGCCGACTCTGCTTCAAGTACTGCGATAGCTTCCCGACGCTGTTTTCGCTCCTCGACCAGAAATATAACGGCGACGTCAGGCAGATCACTTCCGATGATACTGCTGCCATCATGGGCTCTTGCTTCCAGTGCAAGCTGTGCGAAGTTCAGTGCCCCTATACCGAGCGCGAGGGCCACGAATTCCGGCTCGACTTCCCCAGGCTGGTGCACCGTTACAGGGCTCAAAGAGCGCGCCGCCAGGGTCTGAGTTTGCGCGACCGGGCGCTGGGCAATCCCGACCGCGCCGCCCAACTGGCCCGCGCCAGTTGGGGTATTGCTAATGCTGCCAGCAGAGTCCGGCTGCATAGAATCTTTCTCGAGAAGGCGCTGGGCATCCATCGTGACAAGCTGCTCCCTGAATTTGCCTCCATTACTTTTGAGAAGTGGGCCGAACGCGCCGGAAAGATAGAACCCGAAGCCGGCGGCGAGGTGGTTCTATTCCAGACCTGCTATGTGCAAAACAACGAGCCGCAGATAGGGCGGGATACCGTCGAAGTTCTGGAGAAGAATCGGGTAGATGTGCGTGTGGCGCGCGGCCTTCGGTGCTGCGGAATGCCTGCATGGGAGCGCGGCGACATAGAGTCGCTTCGTCGGCAGGCCGGAGCCAATTTGCGCATCTTGCTTCCATTTGTCGAGAAGGGGGCAAAAGTTGTCGCCATAAATCCAACCTGCTCGATGATGATGCGACGAGAGCATCCGATGCTGCTCGCTCCGGCGGACCGGCCTGCTGCGAAAAAGCTGGCTGCAGCAGTGATGGACCCCAGCGAATTTCTCTGGTCGATTCGCAATGAGCCGCGCTTCAACACCGATTTCCGCAGCTCGCCCGGAGGAAAGGTCTCCTATCATGCTCCATGCCACCTGCGCGCTCAGGCAGTGGGTTTCAAGGGCAGGGACCTTTTGCGCAAGATACCGGGAGTTGCGCCGGCAACAGTGATGGAATGCTGCGGCCACGACGGGACATATGCAATGACGACGGAAGGCTTTGAAGCCTCAATCAGAATTGGGCGAAAGGCATTTGAAGGGATGAAAGAGAACGGAGCCGAGATATGGGTAACCGATTGCCCGCTGGCAGCGCTACAATTCCAGCAACATGCCGGAGTGCGCCCCATGCATCCGATGTCGGTGCTGGCGCGAGCCTATCGCGAGGATGGGTTCGGCAAGAGAGAGTCTAAGGAATAAAGCATGAAACCAGTAGAGCGAAACGAAATTGTGGATTATGCGACTTACGAAGAGATGCGCGATGAGTTCAGGGCCGAGGTCATGAAGGCCAAGGCCCTGCGGCGCGTCCACATCGGCGAGCATCTCACCCTCCTATTCGAGAACCATCTTACAATCCGCTATCAGATTCAGGAGATGATCCGGGCAGAGCGGATTGTAAAAGAGGCCGACATACTGCACGAGATCGAAACGTACAATGAACTATTAGGGGGAGAGGGCGAGTTCGGCTGCACGCTGTTGATCGAGATTGACGACAGGGCGGTTCGAGAAGAAAAGCTGAGGCAGTGGTGGCGCCTTCCGGAAAGGATTTATCTGTTGATGGAGGATGGCAGCCGAGTCTGGGCCAGATTTGATGAACGGCAGCGAGGACAGGATCGGCTCAGCTCAGTCCAATATCTCAAATTCTACACGGCGGGCCAGGTCCCTGTTGCCGCTGGCGTTCAGATGCCGGAATTGCAAGGGGAAACGGCTCTGACTGATGAGCAGCGAGAGGCATTGCGCGAGGATATGAGAAATTAGCCTTGATCTTCAATCAAAACAGGCGTAGACTGCGCTCTGGAAGGCGAGCTTACAACACATCTTAATGGAGTCAGAGTTGACAAGCATTCCTCGATACTGCTCACTGGACGGCTTCACCAAGCTGAGCGAATCGCTTGAAGGCGTGGCGCTTGGGGCCCTTGCCGGTTTCGACATGATCTGCGCGCGCACGCTCAACAGCGATTACCGGCTCTTCTTGCTCGATCCGCAGAAAGGGCGGGTGCTGGTGCAAGGCGGGCGGTTCTTCGTCGAGCCGGTAGAAGCAGTGGTCAGCGGCTCATCCTTCGGCGGGTGCATGCTTAAGGTGGGCTGGGTCGGCATTGGGCTCTGCATGGAGATATGCGCGAACGGCCAGCGCATAATTACATCTCCAGTACAGGCATTGCGCGTAGAACGCGAAGTTTGAATCAGACTACAATGTAAAGCAACCTGTCAGCTTGCTCCTGACCCGGCAATAGGAAATATCGGGAACCATGCGCAAGCTGACAGCTTACGCTACATCTATTTTGGCAGCGTTTCCGCAAACGCAGTGAATCCTCGTTGAACGGGTTCTGCTGCACTTTTAAGTAAGCGCGCAAATTCTCCATCACTCCTTTTTTGGAGTGCGACGACACGCTCGTCGCTTTCCATCGCCGTGATTTTGCCGTCGCTTTCCATCACCACCAAATCGAACCCAGAGCGGAAACCAAAGCGGCGACTAGTCGCCGCACTCCAAAGCACTCCAAAGTTTTGCTTACTGACGTCGGTCCTAGGACATCGGACGTTGGACGTCTTAAACGTTGAACGTCGGATGCTCTGACTCCGTCCGTTCGGACGTTTTTTCAAGTAGCAGGCACAGCCGCGTGATTGGTTGTTCGAGACCTTCAAGCCTGCGGTCCAGGCGGACTAGCACGTAGAGGGAGACCACTATGGGGAAGCCGAGGTCTCCCACCAGCGCCACTATGTCCAGACCCGGCGATTGCGCCTGCTCAACCATTGTTCTACAATCCTTTCGAGAATCGAGAAATGCGTAACCATTACACAGATGTCGTCTTCCCTCAGACCGTTCGTCACCTTCGTGTACGTGTAATGGTTACCTGCATTCATCGTAGATAGCAATGCATTTCGCGACTATTTGCAAGAAAAAGGTTACGCAATGTGCGCGAATTTCAAGGCGAGGTAGCAACGTGAAAGTTAACACAAGTGGAGTTTGGGAACGCTTGCAAGAAGCATTTGGCAATGCTAAGCCTACGAAAATAGCTAGCGCAGGAGTAACAGAGCAATCAGTCTATCGTTGGCGAGATGGGGATCTGCCAGGGCTTGACACTCTGATCAAGATTTACGAGTTACGCAATGTATCACTCCACTGGCTGCTGATCGGCGAGGGGCCGAAGTTTATCAAAGAGGACAAGCGGGCGATGTTGCTGAAATAGCGCGTAGGCTGAAGGTTCCCTACCAAACAGCCAGCAATTACCTTAGGGGGCAGCTACCAGCTCGCTTGAAATTCAAGTATGATATTCACTGAATCTTTAGCCGGATCCATCAGAGAATGATTCGCGGTCAAAGGCATTGTAATATGGACTCTCGATTCCGAATTATTCGCCCAAATAGACTAACATCGCATCTCGGTTATGAGGATGTCACTTGCTACAGTTGCGGACAGACATTTATTTTAGACGAGCTGGCGTATGATCACGTCAGATTCGATGGCAACGATCAGGTCAATCATGCGCAGTGCCCATCTTGCGATAAGCTGATAGAGATTGTTTTTGTCGATTATCTCAAGTATGGCGGAGAATGATTCCGGTCTCCGGTCAGGAGTTTTCGAGCCTCTTCTGTATCCAGAGCCCGGTGGTTACCGAGATTTATCAACTGAATTAACGTCTCTGACCTGGGGGGGGTATTACTCTCGTTCTGCCCTGGCGCAGTAGTAAGAAGACGATACGAAGGAGAGCAAAATAGCAAATGTGATAGCAAAAGGCTTGTCATAAATTAGCTTCCAGATCCCGACCGGACTAGTGTATCATCAGGGGTCTATCAGCGAAAGCGAGGCAGTACTTAGCTCCGGTAGGAGCGATCTATTTATAGAATTGAGAAATAAAAGTAGCTCTCGCGGCTGTGCCTTATCTTTCATCTTGTGGACACGTGATACTTAGCACGTAGTAGCTTACTATCAACCTGATTTAAAACACAAAGACCGCAACCGGAGTCGAATATGAGAAAACTCACATCATCGATCCTTATACTGTTCACAATCGCCTTGATGTTGTTGGGCCCCGCCCCTCAATATTTGAAGGCGAAGTCGTCTGCGCCAGAACGGTTCGAGAGCGTGCGCGCTCTGATACGCAAGCAGATGGCAGAACAGCAAATCCCCTCTGTCGCAGTGGCAGTAGCGCGCGATGGCGAGATACTCTGGGAGGAAGGGTTTGGCTGGGCTGACCGTGAGAATCGCACTCCAGCTACTGAACACACGATGTATTCCTTGGCATCAATCTCCAAGCCTATTACTGCAACCGGGCTGATGGTGCTCAAGGAACGAGGGAAGATAGACCTCGATAAGCCGATCAATGATTATCTCGGAGAAGCGAAGCTGAGGGTGTGGATAGGTAACATCGCAGATGCTACAGTTCGGCGAGTAGCCAACCACTCATCAGGCTTGCCGGTGCATTACCAATTCTTCTATGAAGACGAGCTATACCGACCGCCATCAATGGATGAGACTATTCTCCGTTATGGCAACATAGTGGCCCCGCCCGGCGAAGGCTATGAGTATTCTAACTTTGGCTACGGAGTTCTCGGCTATGTGATTTCGCGCACTTCGGGCAAATCTTATGCTGACTTCATGCGCGAAGAGGTCTTTCTGCCTCTAGGCATGACCCGCGCTTCAGTCAATATTGGCCCCGGATTAGAGAAGCATCACGCTATTCGCTACGGCCCCGATGGGTTGCCAATTCCGTTTTACGACTTCGATCATCCGGCAGCATCAGCCGTCTATTCGAGTGCCCACGATCTAGTCAGGTTCGGGATGTTTCACCTGAAAGCCCACTTGCCTGACCAGAAAGCGATCCTGTCGGATCAGGCTATTGACGAGATGCAGAAGCCGACTATCACTTATGGAAACAATCAAGGCTACGGGATCGGCTGGGCTATCTCCTGGCGAAGGTCAGGCCATGTAGTTGTCTCGCATACCGGCGGCATGGGTGGGGTCACTACGGTATTGAATCTGTTCCCTTCAGAGAGAATCGCCATTGTCGCCTTGACCAACTCCAGATCTGGAATCGTCTCTCAGGTTGCTGATGCGGTAGCTTCCATCTTGTTGGGGGACTCTGCTGCAAATCGTCCTCAGCAAAACCAGCAACGGAGCGAGCCTTCGGCCTTCAAACCGCCTGTCGAGCTTGTTGGGACCTGGGAAGGGATTATTCATACCTATAAAGAAGAGATTCCCTTCACGCTCCAGATCCAGGAGTCGGGCGACATTCACGCGCGATTGGGCAATCAGTTGTGGACATTGCTCAATATGGTGAGTTTCAATAACGGCAAGCTCAACGGGCGGATGATGGGCGATGTGGGAACTGAAGATGCGAACCGCCGGCCTTATGCTTTGAGCCTCTCACTCAAACTGCGAGGCAATGTTCTCAATGGCGCAGTGTCGGCCATCTCGTCGCCAGGAAAGCGAGTGGGCAATGCGCTCAGCTACTGGGCCGAACTGAAGAAGAAATAAAGGGGGACTGATATGATTCAAGAGGGCACCGGACTAAAATTAACCTGCTCATCGCTGCTGTTTCTTATAACTCTTCTATTAGCCGAGGCGCCGGCAGTCGCTTTTCAAAATGATGCGCTGACTGCCAGGGTCGATCAGGTCTTCGCCGAGTGGAACAAGCCAGATTCTCCAGGGTGCGCTCTGGCGGTTGTCAAGCAAGGCCGGATCATTTACAAACGCGGCTACGGCATGGCCGATCTGGAGCATGACGCGCCTATCTCGCCCGCTTCGGTCTTCTATATAGGCTCCGTCTCCAAGCAATTCACGGCAATGGCTGTGGCGCTTCTGGCGCGGCAGGGAAAGCTTTCGCTGGATGATGATGTGAGGAAGTACATTCCGGAGCTTCCCGACTATGGGGCCCCCATCACCGCGCGGCATCTGATCCATCACACTAGCGGGCTGCGCGATTACAATACGCTACTGGCTCTGGCCGGCAGGCGAGGTGATGAAGCGTTCAATAACGACGTGGTGCTTGAGATAACTTCTCGCCAGAAGGGATTGAATTTCCCGCCGGGCGAGCAGTTTCTCTATTCCAACACCGGATATGCTCTGCTGGCTGTGATTGTCGAGCGAGTGAGCGGAATGAAACTCAGCGCTTTCGCCGAAGAGAATATCTTCAAACCTCTGGGGATGACAAACACTCACTTTCACGATGACCTTTCCAGGATAGTGAAGAATCGAGCTTATGGTTACGGGCTTAAGCGAGGCGGCGGTTTCCTTCTCGATACTCCGTATAATGAACGCTCTGGCGCTGGCGGGGTGTTCACGACGGCTGAGGATCTCTTCAAATGGGACCAGAGCTTCTACGATGGACACATTGGGGGCCCCGAATTTATCAGGCAGCTAGAGACTCCAGGAAGATTGAACAATGGCCGGCAACTCGACTATGCCTTTGGCCTCACAGTAAGCCAGTATAGAGGGCTGAGAGTTGTACAGCATGGCGGATCGCTGGGCGGGTATCGAGCCCACCTGTTGCGCTTCCCTGAGCAGAAGTTCTCGGTCATTTGTCTTTGTAATTTGAGCAGTATTAACCCTGGCCGGCTGGCAAATCAAGTCGCTGAGATCTATCTGGGCGATCAGATGAAGCAAAGCGAGTCAACTGAGAATGCCGGTACTGTGGCAGCTTCCCAGTCGAGAGCGAGAAATGATTCTGATCCGGTCACCCTCACCCCGGCGCAACTGGAGCAATATATGGGGGACTACTACAGCGATGAGTTACAGGCGACTTACAAAGTAGTTCTCGATGGGGGCAAGCTCTACTTTCAGCACAAAGGAGCGCCAGAGAACCCGCTTGCGGCTGTGAATAGAGATGTGTTCACTGTCAGAAGCATGAGGGTCAATTTCAAGCGAGATACTCAAAGTCGAGTCACCGGTTTCACGCTCGACGCAGGGCGGGTCATCAATCTTCAGTTCGTTAAGAAATAAGACAAGGAGGCGGCGCTTATTCTGTTGCACTGATTATAGTGGTTTCTGCGTCGATTCACCTATGAGACTTATAGCAATATGTTTAATCCTCATCACCTTTGTTGTTGGCTCCACCATTTCGAGCAATGCCCAGGCGAGAAGGTTGAAGATATATATCTCCGCCGATATGGAAGGCATTGTCGGAGTTGTATCAGGAGAGCAATTGGGGCCTCCTGGATTTGAATACAACCGATTCCGCGAACTGATGACGCAAGAGGTGAATACAGCCATTCATGCTGCTTTTGAAGCTGGGGCCACTGAAGTCGTCGTCAGCGATTCTCACGGCAATGGGCAGAATCTGCTGATTGAGAAACTGCCGAAGAATATTACGCTTATTCGATCCTGGCCTCGCCCATTGATGATGATGCAAGGCATAGATGAGACATTCGATGGAGTGATCTTCATCGGCTATCACACTAGCACAACAAACATGCAGGGGGTGCGTGCTCATACGATATCGAGCGCGAGGCTTGCCGATGTGCGATTGAATGGTATCTCGATGCCTGAAGCTGGCATCAATGCTGCTATTGCCGGGCACTTCAATGTGCCAGTAATTATGATCTCTGGCGATGATGCCATTATTAAAGAAGCGACCGCGCTGCTGGGCGATCTTGAAGGAGCAGTGGTCAAGTGGGCCTATGGGTTTCATTCGGCAAGGACGATAATGCCCGAAGCTGCATATCAATTGATTGGTGAAAAGGTCAAGAAGGCTATTGCAAGAATCAAAAGCTTCAAGCCGTACAAGCTCAAGACGCCTATCCAGCTTGATGTGCGCTTTAAGAACTACCGTCCAGCGGAAGTTTTGAGTTACCTATCAATTGTCGAGCGCACCGATTCACATAGCATCAGGTTCGTGGGCAAGGACATGATTGAAGTGTCTAAGTTCCTCGAATTTATAGTTACTTACGAACCTTCATTAGAGCCATAGCCCCTTGTTTAAAGGGTTTTGGGGTGCAGTTTCCAAAAGTCAGTAAAGCTCTGGGCGGCGGGCCCATAGTAGCTTACTATCTACCTACATTGGGAGCATAGGCAGGTAGTAAGCTGCTGCGGAGCGGACGTCCACAGCATTAATTTAGTTAGTACCGACTCTTGAAAACTGTTGCGGCTTCTCTGCTTTCTGCTCCTCAGCCTTCTTCTTCAAATCGCCTTTCAGATGGCTATCGTACCAGCCAATGATCCGCTTGTGATAATCCTTCACTTCTTCAACTGTGCTCGTTGGCATTCCATGTCCACCGTTGATGTAGTTGACCCATTCAACCTCTTTGCCGAGCCGCCGTAGAGCATAATACATCTCCATTGCCTGGCGAGCCGGCACATTATGATCTTGCTCGCCAGTGATCAAAAGTAGAGGCGTCTTGATGCGGTCAGCGAACATTATGGCAGAATGCTCGATGTATTTCTGAGGCTGCTGCCAGAGGGTCGCACCGATGCGATCCTGGCTCTTCTCCGGCGCATGGATATTGCGCACTCCTAATCGCGGGCTATCGGTATAGAAGCTGACCATGTTGACCTTGCCTGAGATATTGATCGCTGCTTTGAAGCGATGAGTTTGTGTGATTAACAGATTCGTCGCATAACCACCGTAACTTGTGCCATGCACGCCTAATCGATCCGCGTCGGCAATGCCCATCTCTATCAACTTGTTTGCAGCCGATGTCACTCCCTTGACCCACGCTTCGCCGGGATGGCCGGTCTCGAAATCCACTGATGGCAACATTACAGCATACCCATTTGATGTGAGAAGATTGATCGTGCCGTTGAATGTATCATCGAAGAATTGTTCATAGATGTTGAAAACGGTCGGATACTTTTTGCCCTGCTCGTAATCAACCGGATAGTAGAGTACCCCATATAATCTCTTTCCATCTACATCGAGATAGGAGATAAGCTCAGTCTTGCTGAGCCGCTTCTCTTTCAGTTGTGGATTAGCATCGGTCAATCGACGAACATTTTTGAAATCGGCATCCGCCGCATAGAGATCAGCAGGGCGATTGCCTTCAGCGCTGCTGAAGACAAATGTGCTCCCATCTTTTGAAAGCCGGAAACCTTGATAGAGCCGCGAATCTTTAATGAGGTCCTGAAGCTGCTTGCTCTTGAGATTGTAACGAACAAGTCCGCGCTCCCACTTCGTGCGCGAAGAATAATTAAGATAGATGTTCTCGCCATCGGGGCTCCAATCTACTACTGTATAGTGAGGCGATTGTTTGTCTTCTTCAGGGATCTTGAGAAAAATCTCTTTTGAACCTGTGGCAGTCTCCACCAGCCACAATCCCTCTTTGTTCGAAGCTACAAGCCACTGGCCCCCAGGACTCAAGCGCACAGCATTGAATCGCTCTTTCTTCTGCTTATCATCCTCTTTAGCCGCATCTTTGTCAGATGCTGAGCCTGATGTTTCTTTATCATCTTCTTGCTTCTTACCTGTCAGTTGGCGCGGCTCTTTATCATCTATCGAGCCGAAGAAGATGTTGCCTTCTTTTGAGTAGGCATAGTGGCGACTATCTCTCGACCAGATCACATTGATGCCCTTAGTTGATTTTATGATCGTGCGCGGTTGGCCCCCTGCTATCGGCAATATTTGAACCTGGCCCTCGCTGCCGAAGATTACATCATAGTCTGTCTTCTTTGTTATATCTTCAATGTATGTGATAAAAGAGCCATCATCCGAGAGATCATAAGAACCCAGCTTAGTTTCTGGCAGTAGCTCGCGCGCCTGGCCGCTTTTGACATCGTAAGCTACAAGCGAGCGAACAGCCGATAGCCGCCTCAACTCTTCCCAGGCGAGAAACGGCTCTTTGCTTGAATGGACCACTATTGGCCCTTTAGTCTCATATTCAAATCGCTGGCGCGCCTTCTTGCGCCACTCTTCGGCGCGCAATGTCACCAGTAGCTGTGCGCCGCCAGGCGACCAGTGTAATTCAGTCGTTTCTGCTGCGTATTTGCCGGGGGGCAGATTCACAGCGCGAAGTTTGCCTGTGGCCCTTTCCCAGATAATCGGTTCAAACAGCTCCCCCTTGCGTATCAACAGTGCCAGGCAACTCCCGTCGTGGGACCACTTGAGGCTTCGCACCTGTCGCTTATCGGGGAAAAGCTTCTGCACTTTTGCCGATTGCGTGTCAATGATCAACACATCAGCAGATGAGGGGGCCACATAAGTTGGATCGCCAAATCGATAGTTGTCAATGCCGATTCGATCCCGAAGCGATGTTGCAGTTGCAGCGAGCCACCGCCCATCATTGCTCAGGTCCGCGACACTGACATTTACTACATCGAGCATATCATCAACGGTGAAAGTGGACCACGACGTTGATTGATTGGTTTGCGCATCTGTTACGTGGATCGGCAAAGCAACTAAAGCTGTTGTCAGAATTAGAATCAGAAGAGCGATATAGTAAGGGCTAGCCAGGCGACGCATAGTAATTTTCCTCCGATTGATCTAATCTTCCCCTTTAGTTTGGGGTTGGCTTAACTTATATCGAGGGTTTCCCCAATGGTTGTCTCAATATCTGTTCACGGCCAGTCGCGCGCCAACACAGCTAACCGTTAGTTGCAGGAACTTTGTTAGGACTTCTTGAACTTCTCAAATTCCTTCTCCAAATCGGCGCGGACGATATAAAGATATGTCGCTGCTGATTTCACGCCGATCCTGGTCATGAATCCAAGCTTATATCTTTGCTCCTTCTCCTCCCACTCGATCTTGTCTGGGAACAAGATTGAGCCTGAAGTGTGAAGCGGCATGTCCGCGCGTATGCTTGGTTTGCAAGTGAAGTAAAATCCCACCCCACAGAAATCATTAACAGTCTCTTCTGCTCCTCCTTGTCTTCGGACCAAGACTTTCCGAATGTTCCCCCTTTGGTCGAGATCTTCAGAATCTGTAACCACTAATCGTGCATCTTCGAGTGGACAAATAATCCCGGCTCGGTATTGCCGCCGAAATCTCTGTGATCCCCGTAGTGACGGGCAAGGAACAGAAATGAATTATCGTAGTAAATAACGTATGTGTTTCGCGTCGGCGCACCCGAAAATGTTGTGACCACGCTTTGTCCATAAGCGTGAGTTGCGAGTGTAAGAATCGCTATGAATGAAAGGAATGTTCTCATGCCTAACACCGATCTTCAGCCAATGGATGCTCCGCTGGCATAACAGTGCCAGGTTCCTACTTCGGCTTTCTGTGCCTAACTATTAAGTGGATCCCTAAAATGCGAATAATAAAGACGCAAATTATCACATTTAATCTGGTGGCCATTTACTCATCTCACTGTCACCCCCACCTATTGAAGACTGGATTATAGGTGAAATGGGGTTTTGTGAACAAGCCTAGATTATTGATACCTCCGTTGCGAAAAGGTTAGGGTTGCCATTACTTGCCATCCCTTATTTGAACTTTTCCTCTACGCAGATACTTCCTTGAAGCAATCGACTTGCGGCTCGCTGTGAGCCTCAACTTTAGCCTAATTTGAATCTCCACACGACCGCAAGTCGGTGGTATCCAAAATGAATTCTATTTTGCTAATAGAAACACACAACTATGGAACAGTGGAATAGAATGCGGACGGACGCGGATCGAGCGGATGGTCGCGGATTCGGATCAGCGTCTATCAGTAAAATCCGTGTCCGTCGGCGTTCTATTTCTGTTGTGCATACAGTGGCTTGTCTGTCCCAATCTCTGGCGCTTCGATTTAGGCTAAAATTGAATCTTCACTCGACTAAAGTCGGCGGTAGATAGTTACGTGCATCGTAAGTCAACAAACATATTTTGTGTCGCTGTTTTCTGAGTTATAATCGCTGGCCTGACTCTGAAAGATCAATACGACCACCGGGAAAGGAGCTGCCTCTGATGCTGTTACTTCGCTTACCCCTTGCTTTGATACTCGCTGCTGTTTTAACTTCAGGTCTTTTTAGCGCCCAACAATCTGCTGTCGCACGGAGCAGCAACATTCCAACTCCGGAACAGTTTCTCTGCTTTCGCGTTGGCGCAGATAAGAAACTCGCTCGTTGGGACAAGATCCTTGAATACATGCAAAAGGTAGCCGCAGGCTCAGATCGGGTGCGGCTGCGCGAGCTGGGCAAGACCACCAATGGCAATCCATTTATACTACTTGAAATCAGCGCGCCTGAAACGTTGAAGAATCTCGAATACTACAAGCGGCTTGAGCGCAAGCTCTATTTCCAGGATGGCGCGCCTGCTGAAGCTGAGCGCGACGAGATATTCCGCTCAGGCAAAGCAGTCGTGCTCGTCACTTGCAATATCCATGCGACTGAAATAGGGGCCTCTCAGATGGTGCTTGAGCTGGTGCACCAACTGGCAACAGAGAATTCGCCGCTGGTCAAGAAGATACTCGATAATGTCATCTTCCTGCTGGTTCCGAGCCTCAATCCCGATGGGCAGATCATGATCACCGATTGGTATAACAAGAACGTCGGAACAGAATTTGAAGCCAGCCCGCTCCCCTGGCTCTATCACCCTTATGTCGGCCACGATAACAACCGCGATATGTACATGTTCACGCAAAAGGAGAGCCAGCTGACAGCACGGCTATTGTGGCACGACTGGTTCCCTTCAGTGTGGTTGGATGAGCATCAGATGGGCAGCCAGGGCGCGCGCATCTTCGTGATGCCGGCGACCGATCCGATCAATCCCAATGTGCATCCGCTCATCTACCGCTGGAATGGAATCTTCGGCCAATCGCAGGCGGCTGCGCTTGAAGCCGCTGGCAAAGAGGGGATCATCTATAACTCGACCTATACCAACTTCTGGCAAGGCGCAATGGCCTGGAGCGGCTGGTGGCACAATCAGATTGGATTACTGACAGAGGTAGCGAGCGTTCGCATTGCATCACCAATTGAACAGCGCCGCGCTCAACTTGGACGCCCGGCTGAAGCACCGACACAAGACTTTCAGTCTCAAATGCGCCGTTCATTGGAGAACCCCAACGAGCCATTGCCTCCGCCGCGCGATGTCACACCACGCACTGAATATCCGCGCCCGTGGCTCGGCGGCAGATGGACGCTGCGCGATATTGTCGATTACGAATTGATCGTAACCATAGCATTACTGGAAACAGCCGCCGATAAACGCGAGCAGTTGCTGCGACAGATCTATGAGATCAATCGTTCTACTATCGAAGCAGGAGCCAAGGGGGACCCTGCCGCTATTTTGATCCGCACTGATACGCAACACGATCCGCGCGTTGCGCTGAAACTGCTTGAGAAGTTGCAGATGGCTGGCGTCGAGGTCTACAGAGCGGAAGCTGAGTTTGTGGCGGATGACAAGAAATACCCGGTGGGAACGTTTGTGGTGCCGATGAATCAAGTCTTCGCGCGATATGCCAAAGATTTGCTGGAAAAGCAGACCTACCCGGAAGTTCGACGCTCGCCTAACTCGCCGCCCGAACCGCCTTATGATGTGACAGCATGGTCGCTGGGGATGCAGATGGGTGTTGAGACAGTGTTCGTCAAGAAACCGCTGGCTGATGGCGCTCGCCTCACCAAGCTAACGGAAATCCCCAAACTGAGTGGCGAAGTAACTGGCGTAGCGAAGGAATTCGTCTTCGAGTACAAAGGCGCAGATACAGCTATTGCCGTCAATCGGCTCCTCAAAGAAGGCGCGAAAGTTGAACTTACATCATCTCGCGCAAAAGGGATAACGCAAGCGTCTGTTTCTGGAGTCTCACGACAGCGGATGGAGGCCCTCGCCCGCGAATTCAACCTGTCAGCGCGAGCGCTTGAATCGAGGCTAGCATCGGGGCCCCAACAGAGCAAATCTCAAGATTCTGTGGTACAGATCATTCAACATTCGCCTCGCATCGGTCTCTATCAATCCTGGACATCGAATATGGATGAGGGATGGACGCGGTGGGTGCTTGAACAGTATGAGTTTCTCTATACTACTCTTCACAATGCCGAGATCAAAGCAGGAAAGCTGCGCGAGAAGTTCGATGTGATTATCCTACCCCACCAGGATCAGCGCGACATTCTCGAAGGCCATAATTACAGGACGATTCGCCCTGAATATCGCGGAGGAATAGGCGAACAGGGCCTGGCAGCGCTGCGCCAGTTTGTTCGCGAGGGAGGGACGCTGGTTACAATGGGCGCAAGCTGTGACCTGGCTGTCGATAAGTTCCCGATACCGGTGCGCAATCTCAAGCGCGGCTTGACTCGCGACCAGCACTTCGCTCCAGGCACGATAGTGCGCCTTCAAGTGGATAATTCCCATCCAGTCGGTTTCGGCATGCCTGCTGAGACTTACGGCTTCTACAACAACACCCCATTCTTCACACTGGTTGAAGGCTTCGCCTGGCAGCGAGCATCAGTAGTGGTCCGCTATCCGAATTCAGATGTGCTGGCGTCGGGCTGGCTCAAAGGTGAAGAGCTTATGGCTGGTCGCGGCGCAGTTGTTGTAGTAGAGACCAATCCCGGTCGCATTGTATTATTTGGGTTGCGGCCACAGCATCGAGCGCAGACACACGCTACTTTCCCGCTGTTGTTCAATGCTTTGTATTTGGCCGCAGCAGAGAGTAGATCAGTGCAGTAAAGGTTACTAGAAGCAGTCTCATAAATAGCATCTGAGTAAGATAACGATACAACCAAGGTGCACGAAACCAAGGAAATTCTCGACATGGCGCTCGTAACGCATCCCCAGTCGGCGGAAGTTTTGCAGCCAGGCA
>Ga0209172_10000955_pt1 | contig 70024 bp, 77 predicted proteins | sample LarsenN4metaG_FD_184113 | JGI IMG/M metagenome (GOLD analysis project Ga0209172, IMG submission 184113) | Hot spring sediment bacterial and archeal communities from British Columbia, Canada, to study Microbial Dark Matter (Phase II) - Larsen... ...
CACGACCTCGTCCAAGAGCTGCCGTTTCTCACTGCGCGTGGCCTGCAGGTACCGCAAGCGCTGGACCGCGGCATACTCCCGAAGGCTGGCTCGCGTCACGGGCCCCTCCTGGGTGGAGTTGGTAACCGTGACTTCTGATCTATGACCCTGCCTTCGGTAACCGAAGTTTTGAGTCGATGCGGCTGCTGGACGGCAGTCGCGCCCTCTGGTACGCTGCGCGGCCTCGAAGCTCGCGGGGTGGGATCCAGGGCATGACGCCGGCAGCCGTCCGCACCTTCGTTTGCGGTCTGATCGCGATCGCCCTGTCCTCTGCGGCGCCCGCGCTGGCGCCGGTCGCCGCCGCTCCCGACGTCGTGCTCCGCGACGGCCGCCTCACCGTCGACGTCTTCGACATGCCCGTCGCGACGCTGATCGAGCGCCTGCGCAGTCGCGCCGGCATCGACGTCGTGGTGGACGGCTCGATCGACGGCTCGATCACGGCGTCGTTCTCCGACCTGCCGGTGGCCGACGCCCTCAGGCGGCTCTTCGGTCGCGACGCGAGCCTCGTCCTGCTCTACTCGACGCCCGGTCCCGCGCCCGTGGCGCCGTCCGAGGTGCGCGTGATCCCGCGGGGCACCGGCGGCGCCTCCCGCCCAGCGGCCGAGACTCAGCCCTCCGCGCTCCCGGGGTTCGCCCAGCTGACGGACCAGGACGCGGGAACCCGCACGGCGGCGATCGAGTCCATCGCCGACGCCGGTGACAGCCGCAGCGTCGAGGCGCTGTCCTGGGTGCTCACCCACGACCAGGACGAGTCCGTCCGCATGGCGGCCGCGAGCGCGCTGGCTCGGCTCGGCTCGCCGGAGGCGCTCAGGGCCTTCCGCCAGGTTCTGCGGGACCCGAGCCCGGGGGTCCGCTTCAGCGCCCTCGACCTGCTCTTCGACGCTCCGGCCCCCGTGGCCCGTGAGATCGCCAGGGAGGCGCTCCGCGACCCGGACGAGGGCGTCCGGGCGGCCGCGGAGGCGACCCTGGAGCAGCTCACCGGCGATTCCGCGCTCGCACCCGAGCGGCGGGGCCGCCGCAAGTAGCCGCATTCGCGCGCCTTCGCCCGGCTCCGGGCGGCGGCTCCGGTCCCGGGCCCGACGCCGCGCCCCGCGAGCTTCCGGGGCCCGCGGCCACCGTGGTAGCGTCGATCTCATGCGGCGCTCGATCCTGGTCGTCGCGCTCGCCCTCGCCAGCCTCGCCTCCTCGGCCCACGGCCAGCCGGCCGTGACTTTCGCCGACGGCAAGCTCGCCGTCGACGTGGCCGACATGCCGTGGCCCGAGCTGCTGGACGCGCTGAGGGCGAGCACGGGCATCGACCTGAGGCTCGTCGGCTCGCTTCCGGAGACCGCCACCGCCACGTTCGGGCCCCTTCCCGTGGACACCGCGCTGCGCCGTCTCGTCGGCGAGGATGCCGGGCTCCTGTTCGTCTATGCCGCCGACCCGCGGGTGCCCTCCGAGGTGTGGATCCTCGCGCGCGGAGCCGGGGCCGCCGGCGGCGAAGCGCTGCCGCCGGACGAGGCGGAGGTGGTCAAGGGACTCCTGGACGAGCGCCGTGACGTCCGCTCCGACGCCGTCCAGTCGCTCGTGTCGGTGCAGGAGGCGTGGGCGCTGGAGGCGCTCTCCGGCGTGCTGACGACCGACGGCGACGGCGAGGTGCGCGCGGCCGCGGCCGAGGCCCTGGCGCGGATCGGCTCGCCGGAGGCGCTCAGCGCGTTCCTGCCCGCCATCGTCGACCCCGACCCGAGCGTCCGGATGCGGGCGCTGGAGGCGCTGGTCCACCTCCAGCGTGAGGACGCCGCGGCCATCCTGTCAGAGATGCTCGCCGATCCCGAGCCCGGCGTGCGCGAGGCGGCCGTCAACGCCCTCCGCAACCTGGGCTACGCCCTCGAGCGACAGACCCCGGGAACGTAGCGCCGCCTAAGGACGTCGAGCGCCCCGGACGGTCGGGCGGCCGCGAGCCTTGCGAGCAGTCCGCCGGCGTCGCGGTCTTCGTCGATGAGCATCGCCCCGGCTCGACCGGCGGGTGCCAGCCCATCTCGGGGCCCCGTGCAACGAGCGCGATGTCGAGGGGCGCCCCGGGTTTCCCGGGGCGCCCCGAGCGTCCGGGGGGTGTGGGGGGCCATCTCGGGGCCCCCCACGTGATCAAATATCGAAGTACAGCGCGAACTCGTACGGGTGCGGGCGCAGCCGCACCGCGTCCACCTCGTTCTTCCGCTTGTACTCGATCCACGTCTCGATGAGGTCCGGCGTGAAGACATCGCCCTTCAGCAGCCAGTCGTGCGACTTCTCGAGGTTGTCGAGCACGACGTCGAGCGAGCCGGGCAGCTGCTTGATCTTCTTCTGCTCGGCCGGCGGCAGCTCGTAGAGGTCCTTGTCGACGGGCTTGCCCGGATCGATCTTGTTCGCGACGCCGTCGAGCCCCGCCATGACGCACGCGGCGAACGACAGGTACGGGTTGCAGGTCGGGTCCGGCGTGCGGAACTCGATCCGCTTGGCGCCCTCGGTCTTGGAGTACATCGGGATGCGGATCGCCGCCGACCGGTTGCGCTGGCTGTAGACGAGGTTGATCGGCGCCTCGTAGCCGGGCACCAGGCGCTTGTAGGAGTTGGTCGACGGCGCGATCAGCGCCAGCAGCGCCGGGGCGTGCTTGAGGATGCCGCCGATGTAGTAGAGGCAGGTCTTCGAGATGTCGGCGTACGCGCCCCGCTCGTAGAAGAGGTTCTTGCCGTTCTTCCACAGCGACTGGTGGGTGTGCATGCCGGAGCCGTTGTCCTGGAAGAGGGGCTTCGGCATGAACGTGGCGGTCTTGCCCCACTTCTTCGCCGTGTTCTTCGCGCAGTACTTGTACCACATGACCTTGTCGGCCATCTTCGTGAGCGTGTCGTACCGCATGTCGATCTCGGTCTGGCCGGCGGTCGCCACCTCGTGGTGGTGCACCTCCACGCGGATGCCGACGCTCTCGAGCGCGAGCACCATGTCCGACCGGATGTCCTGGAAGTGGTCCATCGGCGGGACCGGGAAGTAGCCCTGCTTGTAGCGCGGCTTGTAGCCGAGGTTCGGGGCCCCCGGCGCGTTCTCGCGGCCGGTGTTCCAGGCGCCCGCCTCGGAGTCGATGAAGTAGTACCCGCAGTTGTAGTTCTGGTCGAAGCGGATCGAGTCGAAGAAGAAGAACTCCAGCTCGGGCCCGATGTAGACCGTGTCGGCGACGCCGCTCTTCTTGACGTACGCCTCCGCCTTCTGGGCGACGTAGCGCGGGTCGCGCGTGTACATCTTCCCGGTCACGGGGTCCTTCACGTTGCAGATCATGACCAGCGTCGGGACCGCGGTGAAGGGATCCATCACGGCGGTCGTCGGGTCGGGGATCAGCAGCATGTCCGACTCGTCGATGGTCTGGAAGCCGCGGATGGACGAACCGTCGAACCCGAGACCGTCCTCGAAGATGTCTTCCTTCAGCTCGGACACGGGGATCGAGAAGTGCTGCCAGAGCCCGGGGAGATCGATGAAGCGCAGGTCGACGATCTTCGCGCCCTTCTCCTTGGCCAGCTTGAGGACGTCCTTCGGGGTCATCGCGAACTCCTTCTCCTCTCCGCTGAGGGTGTCGGGATCGTAACCGGGAGGCCGGTCGCCGCCCCGGGGGGCGCGACCGGCCCGGCTACCTTACGGAACTCGACCGGCGTCGTCAAGGCGCGGCGCCGTCAGTGCGCCGTGCGCGCCTTCACCTCCGCGGCCCGCATCGCCTCCTGGAACGCGCCGCCGCCGCTCGAGAACTCGCTGTACGAGCCGCCGCCCAGGGCGTAGGCCGTCTCCGAGTGCTGCGAGAGGTCCAGCCCGGCGACCTCCTCCTCCTCGCTCACGCGCAGCCCGAGGACCGCGTCGACCACCTTCAGGATGACGACGGTCATCACGATGGCGAGGGCGTACGTCGCGGCCACGGCGACGATCTGGTTCCAGAGCTGCCCCGGGTTGCCGTAGAAGAGGCCGTCGGCGCCCGCCTCGTTCACGGCCTTCGAGGCGAACAGGCCCGTGGCGATGGCGCCCCACGTGCCGCCGACGCCGTGGACGCCGACGACGTCGAGCGAGTCGTCGTAGCCGAGCCGGGACTTGAGGTTGCAGGCGCTGTAGCAGACCGCGCCGGCCAGGGCCCCGATGACGATCGAGGCCATCGGGCCGACGAACCCCGAGGCCGGCGTGATGGCGACCAGGCCGGCGACGGCGCCGGAGGCGGCCCCGAGCACCGTCGGCTTGCCGCGCGTCATCCACTCGGTGAACATCCAGCCGAGCGCCGCGGCGGCCGCCGCCGTGTTCGTGGCGAGGAAGGCGCTGGCGGCGAGCCCGCTCGCCTCGAGCGCGCTCCCCGCGTTGAACCCGAACCAGCCGAACCACAGCAGGCCGGCGCCGATGACGGTCATCGGCAGGTTGTGGGGCTGCATCGGCTGGTGGCCGAACCCCTTGCGCCTGCCGATCATGATCGCGCACACGAGCGCCGACACGCCCGACGAGATGTGGACCACCGTGCCGCCCGCGAAGTCGAGCGCCCCCAGGGTCCTGAGCCAGCCGCCGTCGCCCCACACCCAGTGCGCGAGCGGGTCGTAGACGAAGGTCGCCCACAGCACGGTGAACAGCAGGAACGCCGAGAACTTCTTGCGCTCGGCGAACGCGCCGGTGATCAGGGCCGGCGTGATGATCGCGAACATCATCTGGAACAGCATGAACACCGTGTGCGGGATGGTCTTGGCGTACGCCGGGAACGGCTCGGCGCCGACCCCCCGGAGCCCGAGCCACTCGAGGCCGCCGATGACGCCGCCCCGGTCGGGGCCGAAGGCGAGGCTGTAGCCCCAGAGCACCCACTGGATGCTGATCACGGCCATGATGATGAAGCTGTGCATGAGCGTCGCGAGCGCGTTCTTCTGGCGGACCATGCCGGCGTAGAAGAGCGCGAGGCCCGGCGCCGTCATCATCAGCACGAGCGCGCTGGACGTGAGCATCCACGCGGTGTCGCCCTTGTCGATCGCGGGCGTCGCCGGCGCGGCCGCGGCGGGCGCCGCGGGAGCGGCGGCTCCCGGCGCCGGGGCGGCCGGCGCGGCGGGCTGCTGCGCGAAGACGGCGCCGACCGCGGCGCAGAGCACGACGAGCACCGCCACTGCGAGCGTCATTGCCTTCACGGTGTGCCTCCTCCGTTCTCGTTCCATGGCGGCGCGCCCGGCGCTACAGCGCGGACTCGTCGCGCTCGCCGGTGCGGATCCGGACGGCGGACTCGACCGGGCAGATGAAGATCTTCCCGTCGCCGATGTTCCCCGTCTTGGCGGCGCTCGCGATGACCTCGCCGACCTTGTCGGCCAGGTGGTCGGGGACGACGACCTCCACCTTGATCTTCGGCAGGAAGTCGACCGTGTACTCGCCGCCGCGGTAGAGCTCGGTGTGCCCCTTCTGGCGGCCGAAGCCCCGCACCTCCGACACGGTCATCCCGATCACGCCGATGCCGGTGAGCGCCTCCTTGACGTCGTCGAGCTTGAACGGCTTGATGACCGCCTCGATCTTCTTCATCGCAGGCCCTCCGCAGAGGCAGGCCGAAGCAACGGCCGTGCCGCGCCTTCCACGGCGAGATCGACCTGAAATCGGGGCGTTACGCGGACGTCGGACGCGCCGCGATGCCTACGGAACGAGCAGCGACGGCGGGGGTGCCTTCGTTTCGGGCGGCCGGGAGCGGGACGGCGGCGTCAGGCGGGACGCTGCGGGATGCCGTGCTTCCGCATCTTCGAGTAGAGCGTCGGCCGCCTGAGCCCCAGCAGCGCGGCGGCGGCCTGCTTATTCCAGCGGGTCGTCTCGAGCGCCTTGATGATCGACGCGCGCTCGATCTCCTCGAGCGAGCCGGCGGGGACGGCCGACGGCGCGATGGAGGGCGCGGACGGCTCTCCCCCGCCCCGCTGGAGCGGCTCGGGGAGGTCGGCGATCGTGAGCTGGTTCGTGCGCGCCACCAGCACCCCGTGCTCGATGGCGTGCTGGAGCTCCCGCACGTTGCCGGGCCACGGGTACGTCAACAGGCGGCGGAAGGCCTCGGGCTCGATGCCGTCCAGGCGCCGGTCGTGCTTGGCGCGGTAGCGGTCGAGGAAGGCGCGGACGAGCAGCGGGATGTCGTCCCGGCGCTCGCGCAGCGGCGGCACCGCGATCGTCACCGTGTTGATCCGGAAGTAGAGGTCCTGGCGGAGGAGGCCGTCCTTCACCGCCTGCTCGGCGCTGCGGTTGGTGGAGGAGATCAGGCGGAAGTCGACCGGCACGGCGCGCGTGCCCCCCAGGCGCCGGACCGCGCGCTCCTCGAGCACCCGCAGGAGCTTGGCCTGGAGCTCCACCGGCATCTCGGTGATCTCGTCCAGCAGCAGCGAGCCCCTGTGCGCCTCCTCCAGCAGCCCCATCTTCTCGGCGGTGGCGCCGGTGAAGGAGCCCTTGGTGTGGCCGAAGAGCTCCGACTCGATGAGGTCCTTCGGCAGCGCCGCGCAGTTGATCTTGACCCACGGGCCGTCGCGCCGGCGGCTGCGCTCGTGCAGGGCGTTGGCGATCAGCTCCTTGCCGGTGCCGCTCTCGCCCACGATCAGGACGTTCGCGTCCGTGTCCGCGACCGAGGCGACCGTCTCCATCACCCGCTGCATCGACGGGGCCGAGTGGAGGATCTCGCTGTCCGCGGCCTGCTCGACGAGCCGTCGCTTGAGGTCGAGGTTCTCGGCCAGGAGCTTCCGGTGCTCGAGGGCGTTGCGGACGAGCCCCAGCACCTCGTCGGGCTCGAAGGGCTTCTCGAGGACGTAGAACGCGCCGGCGCCCTTCGTGGCCTCCATCGCCTTCCGGACGGAGCCGTACGCGGTGACGATGATCACCTCGAGCGCCGCGTCGCGCTTCTTGAGCTCGCGGGTCAGCGCGAGGCCGTCGCCGTCGGGCAGCATCAGGTCGCAGATCGCCGCCTGCACCTCGCTCTGGGTCACCACCGAGAGCGCCGTCTGCACGCTGCCGGCGATGCGGACGGCGTAGCCCTCGGCCTCGAGGGTCAGCCGGAGGCCGTCCACGATGGACGGCTCGTCGTCGACGACGAGGACGGTGCCGTTGTGCCTCACGACGCGCTCGCCGCGGCGGCGCGCGCCGGCAGCCGGACGCGCACGCGGGTGCCCGCGCCCGGCGCGCTCTGCAGCGACAGCTCGCCGCCGTGGAGGTCGATGACGGACTTCGCGATCGCCATGCCGAGCCCGGTGCCCTCCGGCTTGGTGGTGAAGAACAGGTCGAACACGCGGGCCAGCGTCTCGTCGCTCATGCCGGGGCCCGTGTCGTCGATGGCCACGGTGACGACGCCGGCCTCGGCGGACCAGGTCGTGGCGACGCTCAGGCGCCCGCGGCCCTCCAGCGCCTCCAGGCCGTTCAGCACGAGGTTCAGGAACGCCTTGCGCAGCTCGCGCGCGTCGATCTCGATCTCGGGGCACGCCGGGTCGTACTCGCACGTCACCTCGATGCCCTCGCCGGGGCAGCGGGCGCGCGCCAGCGACACGCACTCGTCCAGCAGCGGGGCGAGCGCGGTCGGCGTCCGCCGGAGCTCCGGCTGGCGCCCGAACGCCGTGATCTCCGAGACGACCGCGGCGAGGTGATCGACGGTGGACGTGATCTTCCGGGCCAGCTCGGCGCTGCCGGCGTCGCCCCCGTCGTCGAGGCGCTGCTCGAGGTGGCGGGCGTAGAGGCGGAGGCCCGCCAGCGGGTTCTTCAGCTCGTGGGCGACCTGGGTGGCCATCCGGCCGAGCGCCGCCAGCGCGCCGCTGCGCAGCCGCTCGAGCTCGTGGGTGTTGCGGATGGCGATCGCCGCCTGCGAGGAGAAGAGGGCCAGGAGGTCGAGGTCGTCCTCGGTCGGCTCGACGCGCGCCGGCGTCTCGATCACCAGCGCGCCCGCCGGGCCGCGCTGCACGACCAGCGGGGCGGCGACGATCACCCGCGACTCCGCCCCCGTGACCGTGACCGGCGCGCCCTTGTCGATGGCCTGCGAGGCGGCCGTCTCGAGCGCGGCCCACGACGGCGGCGGCGAGCCCGCGCTCGCCATCGGGACGAGGCGGCCGTTGACGAGCTGGAAGACGACCGAGCGCTCGGCCTCGGTGGTCTCGACGGCGGCCTGGGCGACGGAGTCGAGGATGCGCTCCATCACGCCCGACGAGGCGAACGTCTCGCCGACGGCGAGCAGCCGCTCGCGGTCGCGCGCCCACCGGCGGGCCGACAGCGCCCGGCGGATCTTCGCGCGCAGCTCGTCGCGGACGAAGGGCTTGGTGAGGTAGTCGAAGGCGCCCCGCTGGACGGCGTCGACCGCGGTCTCGATCGTCCCGTGCGCGGTCATGATGAGCACCGGCAGGCGCGGCTGCCGGGCGTGCAGCGCCTCCATGAGCTTGATGCCGTCCATCGGCTCCATGCGGAGGTCGAGCAGCGCCAGGTCGAAGCGGCCCTGGTCGACGGCCTCCACGGCGCGCGCCGAGTCCGTCGTGGCGGTGACGTCCAGCCCCATGGCCGTCAGCCGCATCTCGAGGACCTCCAGGATCGCGGCATCGTCGTCGACGATCAGGACCCGTCGCTTCATCGGCGGCGCCGCTCCTGGCGGAGGTCGATCTGCTTGAGCTGCTCCAGGTCGGCGCGCAGCCGCTCCGCCTCCGCCGTCAGGCGCTGCAGCTCGCCGCGGAGCTTGGTGAGCTCGCTCTCGCGGGCGGCCAGCGTCTCGCGCAGGCGGGCCGCGTCGGCCCGCGCCGCGAGCAGCCCGCCGAGACTCTCCCGGGCGGCGCGGACGTGCGACGGCGCGGCGTCCTCGGGATACTTCGCGATCGCCTCGTCGTAGGCCTGCATGGCCGCGACGTAGTCGCCCTGGTGCACCAGCCGCTCGGCGCGCGCGACGATGGAGTTCGAGGGATGCCACATGAGCGCACACCCCGACAGCGTCACCGCGACCGCTCCGAGCGCGATCCGTCTCACTGCTCCGCTCCTCTCCGGGGCAGCAGCACGCTGAAGCGGCTGCCCTTGCCTTCCTGGGATTCTACCGTCATGCGCCCGCCGTGCGCCTCGACGAGGCCGCGCGCGATCGGCAGCCCGAGGCCGCTGCCTCCCTTGCGGCGGTGGGCCTGCTCGTACCAGCCGAAGATGTGGGGCAGCGCCGCGGCCGGGATGCCGACGCCGGTGTCCTCCACCTGGATCTCCAGCTCGGGGCCGGCGTCCACCACGCGCACGGTCACCCGCCCGCCCCGCGGCGTGAACCGGATCCCGTTGGCGACGAGGTTGACGACCACCTGCACCAGCCGGTCGGCGTCCCCCGTGTAGTCGAAGCGGTGGCCGCGGCACTCGAGCTCGAGCCCGACGCCCGCCTCCTCCGCCTGCGGCCGCAGCTCGTCGACGGCGCGCGCCACCACCCGGTCGAGGACCAGCGGCTTGAGCTCGAGCGGCAGCATGCCGGCCCGGAGGCGCGAGAGGTCGAGGAGCTGGTTCACCAGGCGCAGCAGCCGCTCGGCGCCCTCCTCGATGATGGTCACGAGCCGCGCCTGCTTGGGCGTGAGCCCGCCGGCGACCTCGTCGTGCAGGAGGTGGGCGCCCTCCCGCATCGACGTCAGCGGCGAGCGCAGCTCGTGGGAGACCGTGGCGAGGAAGCCCTCCTTCAGCTCGTCCAGCTCGCGCAGCCGCTGGGCCATCGCGTTGAACGCCCGGGCCAGCGACGCGACCTCGTCGCGGCCCTCGACGGGGATCGGCCGGAACTCCCCGGCCGCCAGGGCCGTCGTGGCATCCGACAGCGCGCGCAGCGAGCGCGTGAGCCGGTGGGCCACGAGCGCGGTCCCGAAGAGCGCCAGCCCCAGCGCGGCGGCGAGCGCGAGCAGGACGGTCGTCCACGTGCGCGCCTCGAGCCGCGCGGCCTCCGCCTGCGCGGCGAAGGCGCCCGTGTGGATCGCGTCGATGAGCCGCTCCGACGCCGCCTCCACGCGCTCGACCAGCGCCCGCCCCTCGCTCTCCATGAGCCGGAGCGCCTGCTGGCGCCACCCGCGGCGCAGGAGCGCCAGCTCGTCGCCGACGGTGCGCACGTAGGCGTCGAAGGCGGCCCGCACCTCGCGCAGCACCGCCGCCTCCCGCCCGTCGGCGAGCAGCGACTCCAGGCGCGCCAGGTCGGCGCGCACCTCGGCGACGCCCTCGTTCCAGCGCTCGACGTAGCGCGCGTCGCCGAGGACGATCATCCGCCCCTCGAGGCGCGCGAGCCCGGGCATCGCGTCGTGGACGGCCGACGCGTGCCGCACGGCGGGCACCGTGCGCGTGGTGATCTTCCGGTTCACCGACACGAGCCGCCCCATCGCCCCGAGGCTCAGCGCACCCACGACCACGACGACCGCGATGACCAGCGAGCAGGCGAGCGAGAGCTTCGCCCAGAGCCTCATGCTGCGCCCGGCGCCGGACGGGGGGCGAGCTGCGTCGCCGCCAGCGTGGCGATGAGCCGCCCCTCGTCGTCGCGCACGCGCACGTCGACGACGATCGTCGTGCGCCCCCGGTGGACGACCTCCGCCTCGGCGGTGAGCGCGCCCCGGTTCGTGTTGCGGATCAGGTTCGCGGAGAGCTGGAGCGTGAGCGGGAACAGGTCGGGACGCGGGTCGCCGCCGGGGTTCGTCGTGGTGAGCGCGGCCGCCGTGGCCGCCTCGTCGGCCAGCGCGACGATCGCCCCCGCGTGGAAGAGCCCCGTGAGCTGGCCGAGCTCCGGCCTGAAGGGCAGGCGCGCGACCGCGCGTCCCTCGCCGGCGGAGAGGAAACGCGTGCCGTGGCTCGCGATCAGCGTGCCGCGGGCCCAGGCGTTGATCTTCTCGGCGTACTCCCTCGGCGTCATGCGGACGGCGACAGCCGCGCTCCCACCATAGCGTGAAGCCCGGCCCTTTGTCCCCCTTTACGCGCGGGGCCGCGCGGGCGCGGCGCGGCGCAGCTCGGCGTGGATGTTGCGGCCGTGGGTCTCGCGCATCAGGAGGGTCAGCAGGGCCGCGGCGAGCACGAAGGCGGCGCACACGGCGAAGGCGGCGCGGTAGGCCCCGACGGGGTAGACCCGGGCCCCGGCCTCCACGGCGCCGGCCCACCGGGCGTCCAGCACGGCGCCCAGGGCCCCCTGGGTGAGCGCGGCGCCGAGGAAGCCGCCCAGGTTGACGACCGCCACGGCGACCCCGGCCAGGGCCGGCGGGTTGACCTCGCGGCCGATGGGCCACGTGAGCACGAACGAGCCGCTGGCGGCGCCGAGCAGGAAGAGCAGCGCCCACACCCACGCGAGCGGCGCCGCCCCCAGGGTCGCGACGAAGACCGCCCACAGCGCGAACTGCGCGGCGGCCAGCACCGTGTACGGCAGCTTGCGGCGGCGCACGACGCGGTCGGAGAGCACGCCGGTGAGCGGCGCCGCCACGAGGAGCGCCAGCGACGTCGCCATCGCGTAGCCGGCCGCGCGCGTCGTCGGCAGCCCGTAGACGTCGCGGAGGCACGGCACGATCCACAGCATGATGTTGCCTGCCGCCGCGTAGAGGAAGAAGAAGGCGAGGAACGGCGGCCACGTGTGCGGGTTCAGCAGCACCTCCACCATCCCGCGCACGACCGCCCGCAGCGCCGGCCGCGGCGCGTCGCGCGCGCCGCCGTCCGGACGGTCGCGCACGAGCCAGCCCGCGAGCGCGGCGCCGGCGAGCGTCGCCAGCCCCACGGCGGCGAGCGCCCCGCGCCACCCGGCCGCGGCCACGAGCCAGGCGAGCGGCACCGTCGCGATCAGCGAGCCGAGGACGCCGGCCGTCGCGGTGAGCGCCGACAGCGTCCCGAACTGCGAGGCGGGGAACCACGTCGCCGCGACCTTCAGCGCGCCCACGAATGTCACGGTCGCGCCCAGCCCCACGACGAAGCGCCCGGTGAAGAGCGCCGGCTGGCTCCACGCCGCCGCCATGAGCAGCGCGCCCGCGGCCATGACGGCGCCGCCGGCGGACACCACGCGCCGCACGCCGTACGCGTCGATGAGCAGCCCGGCCGGGATCATGAACCCCGCGTACGAGTAGAAGTAGGTCGCCGACACGAGGCCCACCAGCGCGCCCGTCGCGTCGAACGCCGCCATCAGCTCCTTCGCCATCACGCCCGGCGCCGGCCGGTGGAAGAACGCGATGAGGAACAGGAACGTCGGGATGGACCACGTCAGCCAGGCGCGCACCGGCGATCTCGTCGGAGGGGGCCTCGACGGCCCCCTCCTGAACCTCCCCCGGGACATGGATCGCGCGGGCACGGCCCGCGCTCGAACGGCGGTGGCTCCAACACGCTCCTCGCCAGTGATACCAGCGGGCCGCGCGATTGCAAAGCCCTGGCGGCTGACCTACCATGGCCCCCGCCATGGAGTTCGGCATCGCGCTTCCCGGTCGCGGCCCGCTCGCCACGCGCGACTCCATCCTCAAGCTCGCCGCGCGCGCCGAGGCGCTCCGCTTCTCCTCGGTGTTCGTCACCGATCACATCGTGCTGCCGGTGTCGGCGGCGCGCTCGGTCTACCCGTACTCGGCGAGCGGGCAGTTCCCCGGCGGCGGCCGCCAGGACTACCTGGAGCCGCTGACGGTGCTGAGCCACCTCGCCCACGCGACCAAGCGCGTGCGCCTCGGCACGAGCGTGCTGGTGATCCCCTACCGTCACCCGCTCACGACCGCCAAGATGCTGGCGACGATCGACGTGCTCTCCGGCGGCCGCGTCATCCTCGGCGCCGGCGTCGGCTGGCTCCGCGAGGAGTTCGAGGCGCTGGGCGCGCCGCCCTTCGAGGCGCGGGGCGACGTCACCGACGAGTACCTGGAGGTCATGCGCCTGGCGTGGACCGGGGAGCCGGTCACCTTCGCGGGCCGCCACTGCACGGTGCGCGACGTGCACGCGCTGCCGAAGCCCGTCCAGCGCGGCGGCATCCCGGTGTGGATCGGCGGTCACACGGAGGCCGCGCTGCGGCGCGCCGGCACGCTGGGCGACGCGTGGCACCCGCTGGGCCTGCGGCCGCCCGCGCTGCTGCTGCCGGACGAGTACGCGGAGAAGGCCAAGCGCGTCCGCGGCCACGCCCAGGCCGCCGGCCGCGACCCCGCCGCCGTCGCGCTCACGTTCCGCGCGCCGCTCGAGGTCCGCAGCCGCCGCGACAGGGCGCCCGGCGGCGACCGGCCCCTCTTCCAGGGGACGGCCGACCAGGTGATCGCCGACATCCGGCGCTACCAGGCGGCCGGCGTCACGCACTTCGTCTTCGACGCGGTCCGCGCCGAGCTGCCGGCGGTGCTCGCGAGCCTCGAGCGCTTCGCCGACGAGGTGCGGCCGAAGGTGACGCGGAGCCGCGCGGCGTGACGATCTCGCACGAGGAGGCCTGCCGGCTCGTCGAGACGCCCGCGGAGGGGCTCGACGACCTCCTCGCCCGCGCCGCCGAGGTGCGCGACCGCGGTCGCGGCCGGCGCGTGACGTTCTCGACGAAGGTCTTCGTCCCGCTCACGACGCTGTGCCGCGACTACTGCCGGTACTGCACGTTCCGGCGGGACCCCGGCGAGCCCGGCGCCCACACGATGACGCCGGACGAGGTGGTGGCGCTCGTGCAGGCCGGCGGCCGGCTGGGCGCCAAGGAGGCGCTGTTCTCGCTGGGCGACCGGCCCGAGGCGCGCTTCCCCGAGCAGCGGGCGTTCCTGCGGCGCCACGGCCACCGCACCACGCTCGCCTACGTCCGGGCCATGTGCGCGCTGACGCTCGAGGCCTCGCCGCTCCTGCCGCACGCGAACCCGGGCGTGATGGGCGAGCGCGACCTCGCGGCGCTCCGCGAGGTGACGGTGAGCATGGGGATCATGCTCGAGACCGTCTCCGAGCGGCTGCTCGCCCCCGGCATGGCGCACGACGACGCGCCCGACAAGGTGCCCGCGCGCCGGCTGCGGACGATCGAGCTCGCCGGCAAGCTCGGCATCCCGCTCACGACCGGGATCCTGATCGGCATCGGCGAGACGCCGCGCGAGCGCGTGGACGCCCTCGCCGCCATCCGCGCCCTGCACGAGCGTCACGGCCACGTGCAGGAGGTGATCGTGCAGAGCTTCCGCGCCAAGCCGCGCATCCCCATGCGCGACGCGCCCGAGCCGTCGCTCGACGACCTGCTGCGCACGCTCGCGGTGGCCCGGCTCCTGCTCGGGCCCGACGTGAACCTCCAGGCGCCGCCGAACCTCTCGCCCGGCGTCTATCCCCGGCTGCTCGCGGCCGGGCTCAACGACTGGGGCGGCATCTCGCCCCTCACGCTGGACCACATCAATCCCGAGGCGCCCTGGCCCGTGATCCCGGAGCTCAGGCGCGCGACGGAGAGCCAGGGCTTCGCCTTCCGCGAGCGCCTCGCGATCTACCCCGAGTTCGCGACGCGCCCGGAGTTCGTCCCCGAGCCCCTCCGCCCGCGCGTGGGCGCGCTGATCGACGCCGACGGCCTCGTGGAGGAATCGCATGAGCACTGGCGACGCTGGTAGCCTCTCCGCGGCGGCGCTCGACTGGGCCTCGCGCCCGGTGCGCCGCGCCCTCGGGCGCGCCCTGGACGGCGGCGAGCTCCCCGTCGAGGACGCCCTCGCGCTGGCCGCGGCCGAGGGCCGCGACCTGCACGCGCTCGCGCTGGTCGCCGACGAGCTGCGCCGCCGCCACGCGGGCGACGTCGTCACGTTCGTCGTGAACCGCAACATCAACTTCACCAACGTCTGCATCAAGCACTGCACCTTCTGCGCGTTCAGCCGCGACCACCGGGAGGAGGAGGGCTACTTCCTGCCGCTCGCCGAGGTCGTGCGCCGGGCGCGCGAGGCGTGGGACCTCGGCGCCACGGAGGTCTGCATCCAGGCGGGCCTGCCGCCGAAGCTCGACGGCCGCTGGTACATCGACATGTGCCGCGCGCTGAAGGAGGCGGTGCCGGGTCTCCATCTCCACGCGTTCTCCCCGGAGGAGATCCTGTACGGGTCGGTCCGCTCCGGCCTGCCGATCAGGGAGTACCTGGCGGAGCTCCGCGCGGCCGGGCTCGGCACGCTGCCCGGGACCTCGGCCGAGATCCTCGACCAGGAGGTCCGCGACGTCGTCGCCCGCGGCCGCATCACGGTGGCGCAGTGGGTGGAGGTCATCACCACGGCGCACGCCCTCGGCATCCGCACCACGTCGACCATGATGTACGGCCACGTCGAGACGCCGGCGCACTGGGTGCGGCACATGGCGCTGCTGCGCTCGATCCAGAAGGACACCGGCGGCTTCACCGAGTTCGTCCCGCTGTCGCTGATCCACACCGAGGCGCCCATGTACGCCAAGCGCCTGGTGCCCGGCGTGCGGCCCGGCGCCACCGGCGTCGAGGTCGTGAAGGTCCACGCGCTCGCGCGGCTGATGCTCGGCCCCGTGCTCCGCAACGTCCAGGCGTCCTGGGTGAAGGAGGGACCGAAGCTCGCCCAGCTCCTGCTCGCGGCGGGCGCGAACGACCTCGGCGGCACCCTCATCAACGAGTCGATCTCGACGTCGGCCGGCGCCGGGTACGGCCAGCTCGTGCCGCCGGCGGAGCTCAAGCGCCTCGTGCGCGACGCCGGACGCGTGCCCGCGCAGCGCGACACGCTCTACGACGTCCTCCGGGTCTTCTCGGGAGCGGACGACGAGGCGTCGCCGCTCGACAGCGTGGACGACGCCGAGGCGCGCTTCGGCTCGTACCGTCGCCTCATCGCTTCGGGCGAGTTCCGCTACACGCGCCGGTAGCCGTCATGCAGGCCCTGTGGTATTAATTCACGTCGCGCTCACTTTCACCTCACCAACAGGAGGCAGCCCGTGGCGAAGATGATGACGAAGTCGGCGACGATGTCCCACCTCGCTCAGAAGACCGGCCTGTCGAAGAAGCAGATCGCCGAGGTCTTCGAGGAGACGCTCGCGCTGGCCTGCAAGGAGGCGAAGAACGGGTTCGTCCTGCCCGGCTTCGGCAAGCTCGTGCTCGCCAACCGCAAGGCGCGCATCGGACGCAACCCGCAGACGGGCGAGCCGATCAAGATCCCGGCGAAGCGCGTCTGCAAGTTCCGTCTCGCCAAGAGCCTCAAGGACACGGTGCTTGGGAAGAAGTAGCCCCGGCCGGCGCCGGGCCGCCGCCGGCGGGCGGGCCCCGGCGCCCGGGTCGCAGGACTCTCCCACCGGGGTCGGGCTGGCGCCCGGCCCCTCGCTGGCCACCGTCACGGCGCCTCGGGTCTGGCAGGGCGTCGGCTACCGCCCCCTGCCGGACCCGACTGTGGCGCGCCCGCTGTTCGACTTCACCGCGGTGCCCTGGCCCGAGCGCGAGCCGGCGTTCGCGTGGGGCGGCTTCGCGGCCGTCGACGGCGAGCGGCTCGTCGGCGCGCTGGTGGGCGAGCGCGCCGAGGACGCCGCGCTGCTGCACGGCCCCGTCGTCGTCGACCACGACGACCCCCGCGAGGTCGCGGCGCAGCTCGTGGCCGCCGCGCTCGCGCACGCGACGGCGCTCGGCGTCGTGACCGTGTTCGCGCGGCCGCAGGGCCTCGACCGGATCTGGGTCCGGTTCGGGTTCATCCCCGTCCCGGAGAGCACGCTCCCCGGGCCGCTCGCCGGCCGGCCGGGCGCGGGGCTCTACGCGTGGCGCGGCGGCAGCGCGCTGTGGACGCTCCGGGAAGCGCCGCGCGAAGCGGGCGCGTGATGCGGGTCGCCGCCCTCGCCGGCGGCACCGGCGCCGCCAAGCTCCTGCGCGGTCTCGCCGCCTGCGTGCCGGGCGACGCGCTCACGATCGTCGGCAACACGGGCGACGACGCCGAGATCTGGGGGCTCCACGTCTCGCCGGACCTCGACACGGTCGCGTACGCGCTGGCCGGCCGCCTCGACGTCGCCCGCGGCTGGGGGCTGGCGGGCGACACGTTCCGGTGCCTCGAGGCGATGGCCGGCCTCGGCGCCGAGACGTGGTTCAACCTGGGCGACCGCGACCTCGCCACCCACCTGCACCGCACGCGGCTGCTGCGCGCGGGCGTGCCGCTGTCCGGGGTCACCCGCGACCTCGCGCGCCGCCTCGGCGTCGCCGCGCGCCTGCTCCCGATGAGCGACGACCGCGTCCGCACGCGCGTGCGCACGCCGGGCCCGGGCGGCGACCGGTGGCTCGACTTCCAGGAGTACTTCGTCCGCGACAAGGCGCTCGTCGAGGCGCTCGAGGTCGTCTACGAGGGCGCCGGGAGCGCCCGTCCGGCGCCGGGCGTGCTGGACGCCATCGCCGGCGCCGACGCCGTCGTCGTCTGCCCGTCCAACCCGGTGACGTCGGTCGGGCCCATCCTCGCCGTCCCCGGCGTCGCCGAGGCGCTCGGGGCGACGGCGGCGCCGGTCGTCGCGGTGAGCCCCATCGTCGGCGGCGCGCCCGTGAGCGGCCCCGCGGGACGGCTGATGCAGGCGCGGGGACTGCCCGTCTCGCCGGCCGGCGTCGCCGCCGCGTACGCGCCGTGGCTGACGGCCCTGCTCGTCGACACCCGCGACGCCTCCTGCGCGCCGGAGCTCGGCGCGCTCGGCGTCGCCTGCGTCCCGGCCGACGTCGTCATGACCGACCGCGCGAGCGAGGTGGCGCTGGCGCGCCGCGTGCTCGAGGCCGCCGCGACGGCGGGACGGCGCCGGTGATCGTCGCCGCCGTGCCGGTGAAGGACCTGGCCGCCGCCAAGCAGCGGCTGGCGCCGGCCCTCGGTCCCGGCGAGCGGGTGGCCCTCGCGCGCGCGATGCTGCGCGACGTCCTCCGCGCGCTGACGGCGGCGCGCCTCGACGCCGTCTGGGTCGTCACGCGCGACGCCGACGTCGTCGCCACCGCGCGGGCCTCCGGCGCGGAGGTCCTCGCCGAGACGGACAACCGCGGCCACACCGCGGCCGTGGCCCTCGCCCAGCGCGCGGCGCTGGCGCGCGGGGCGCGGACGTTCCTCACCCTGCCCGGCGACGTGCCGTGCGTCACCGCCGAGGAGATCGCGGCGCTCGCCGCCGCCGCCGCCGCGGCGCCGGCCGCCGCGTTCACGCCGTCGCGGTCCGGGCGCGGCACCAACGGCGCGGCGCTCTCGCCGCCCGACGCCATGCCGCTCACCTTCGGCGAGCCGTCGTTCGACAACCACCTCGCCGCCGCGCGGGCGCGGGGCCTCCCGCCGCGCGTCCTGGCCCTGCCGGGGCTCGGCCTCGACGTCGACGACGCCGCCGACCTCCACGCGCTCGCGGCCGACGGCGCGCACACCGAGAGCGGGCAGCTCGTCCGGCGGTGGCTGGCGGGGCGGCGCGATCGGGCCGCGGCGCTCGCGGCGCGACCCGGCGGCGGGACGGCCCGGGCCTGACATGCCGCGCTTCGAGGTCATCGGCATCGAGGGCATCGCCGAGGTGCGCCCGGGCGACGACCTGGCCGGGCTCCTCCTGGACGCCGCCGTCCGGCAGGGCACGCCGCCGGCGGCGGGCGACGTGCTCGTCGTCGGCCAGAAGATCGTCTCCAAGGCCGAGGGACGGCTGCTGCGGCTGGGCGACGTCACGCCGTCGCCGGCGGCCGCGTCGATGGCGGCCTTCCTCGGACGCGACCCGCGGTTCGTGGAGGTGATCCTCCGCGAGTCGCGGCGCATCGTCCGCATGGACCGCGGCGTCCTCATCACCGAGACCCACCACGGCTGGGTGTGCGCCAACGCCGGCGTGGACCAGTCCAACGTCGACCTCGACACCGTCGCGCTCCTGCCCGAGGACTCCGACCGCTCCGCCCGGCTCCTGCGCGAGCGCCTCCGGCAGCTCGCCGGCGTGGACGTGGCCGTCATCGTCGCGGACACGTTCGGCCGCCCGTGGCGCGAGGGCCTCACGAACGTCGCCGTCGGCGTCAGCGGGATCGCGCCCCTCAGGAGCTACCTGGGCGAGCGCGACCCCGCGGGCCGCGAGCTGCAGGCGACGATCCTCGCCGTGGCCGACGAGGTGGCCGGGGCCGCCGAGCTGGTGATGGGCAAGCTCGACCGGATCCCGGCCGCGATCGTCAGGGGCCTGGCGCTCGCCTCGAGCGAGGAGGGCTCGAAGCCGCTCCTCCGCGATCCGGCGCGCGATCTCTTCCGATAGGAGCCGCCCGCATGACCATCGCGATCCTGGGAGGCACCGGCAAGGAGGGCGCGGGGCTCGCCGCTCGCTGGGCCCTCGCCGGCCACGCCGTCGTCATCGGCTCGCGCGACGCCGAGCGCGCCCGCGCCCGCGCGGCGGAGCTGCGCGAGCTGACCGGGCAGCCCGCGATCGACGGAGCCACCAACGCCGAGGCCGCGCGGCGGGGCGAGGTGATCGTCATCGCGCTCCCCGCCCAGGGGCTCGCCGCGACGCTGCCCGACGTCCGCGAGGCGTGCCGGGGCAAGGTCGTCGTGAGCGCCGTCGTGCCCCTGACCTTCGGCGGCGGCCGGCTCTTCACGCCGCCGCCGGCCGGCTCGTCGGCGGAGGAGGTGGCGGCGCTGCTGCCGGGCGCGCGCATCGTCGCCGCCTTCCACCACATCGCCGCCCACGAGCTGTCGGAGACGGCGCACCCCATCGACTGCGACCTGCTCGTCTGCGGCGACGACGCCGGGGCCAAGCAGTCGGCGGAGCAGCTGGGCGCCGCCATGGGGCTCCGGGCCGTGGACGCGGGGCCGCTCACCAACGCGGGGCCGCTCGAGGGCATCACCGCGCTGCTCGCCACCATCAACCGCCGCTACAGGAAGAAGAACGCCGGCATCCGCATCACCGGGCTCTGAGGGAGGACGCCATGGCCGAGCACCCCGTCGTCGTCAGCCACACCCGGCTCCAGGAGTTCCTCGTCGACGCGCTCTGCGCCATGAAGATGCCCCGGCCGAACGCCGAGCTGACGGCCGGGCTCATGGTGCGCACGGACCTGCGCGGCGTCGACTCCCACGGGGTCGGCATGCTGCCCCGCTACCACGAGCTGTGGCAGCAGGGTTTCGTGGTGATGGACGCCGAGCCGACCCTCGTCCGCGACGACATGGCGACGGCGCTGCTCGACGGCCAGAAGGGGCTCGGCCACCCCGTCTCCACGGTCGCCATGCGGACGTGCATCGAGAAGGCCCGGACGTACGGCGTCGCGGTCGTCGCCGTCCGCAACTCCGGCCACTACGGCGCCGCCGCCAACTATTCCATGATGGCGCTCGAGCACGACATGATCGGCCTCAGCGTGACCAACTCCCCCTACGTGGCGATGGTCCCCACGTTCGGGCGGAAGGCGATGCTGGCCACGAACCCGATCTCGTTCGCCGCGCCGGCGGGGCGCCACGCGCCCTTCGTGCTCGACATGGCGACGACGACCGTCGCCATCGGCAAGCTCTCGGTGGCCTCGCGCTGGAAGAAGCCGATCCCGGAGGGCTGGGCGCTCGACGAGCGCGGGCTGCCGACGACCGACCCCGTGGTCGCGCTCAGGACCCGGCTCCTCACGCCGCTCGGCGGCAGCCGCGAGCTCGGCAGCCACAAGGGCTACGGCCTCGGCGTGATGGTCGATATCCTCTCCGGGGTCATGAGCGGGGCGGTCTACGGCGACCTGTTCTGGCGCAGCGACATGCGGGCCAACCGCGTCCAGAACGTCGGCCACTGCTTCGCGGCGATCGATCCCGCCCGCTTCCGTCCCATCGAGGAGTTCAAGCGGGACATGGACGACATGTTCGAGGCGCTCAGGTCGTCGCCGCGGGCCGAGGGTCAGGAGCGCATCTACGTCGCGGGCGAGCCCGAGGCGGAATGCGAGCAGCGCCGTCGCATCGACGGCATCCCGCTGGCGCCGGCGCTCGTCGCCCAGTGCGACGAGATCGCGCGGTCGCTGGGCGTGCGCCCCGTCGGCGGCGCCTGAGACGCGGGTGCGCGGCCCGCGGAGTCGCGTGCGGCCGATCTCGACACGATGACGGCGACGTCCGGAGGCCTCGTGCGAGACGTCCACCGCCCGCTGTAGCCGGGCGGGACCTGTCGCCCTCGATTCGCCCCGCATCCCTTCGCCGCCGGCGAGGAGCGAGCGGGTGGCCGCCCGTCGCAGCCGCGCGGGCGGCGTCAGCTGCGGGAGACGAGGACGCCCAGGTAGACGACGACCAGGGCGAGCAGCAGGGTCGCGCGGTCGAGCCAGCCGATCGCGCGGAGCGCGGAAGCCGGGTCGTCGCCGCCGTCGAGGGCGCGCCGGAGCCGCGGCACGAGACCGAAGTCGCGCTGGCCCGCCAGGGCCACGATGACGAGCACCAGCAGGAACTTGCCGGCGAGCGCCAGCGCGGCGCCGCTCGCCATCACGCGCTCGAGCGGCCCCAGCGCGGTCACGTTGTAGAGCCCGGTCAGCACCGTGAGCGACAGCGCGGTCCACGCCGCGGGGCGACCGCGCGCCGCCGCCGCCACGAACGCCGCCGCGCCGCCCCGGCGCGCCACCGGCGCCAGCGCGTGGGCCTGGTACGCGAGCCCGCCCATCCACACGACGACGCCGAGCACGTGCAGCCAGACGGCGAGGAGTCTCATGCGAGGAGCGCGGCGACCACGGCGTCCACGTCGCCCAGATCGGGGAACAGAAGATCCGGCCCGCAGGCGCCGAGCTCCGTGGCGCCGTGCTGCCCCGTGGCCACCACGACGGCGCGGGCGCCGCACGCGCGGGCGCAGTCGACGTCCAGCGGCGTGTCGCCGATGATCGTCACGCGCTCGAAGGGGAAGTCGTGGCCGGTGAGCGCCCGCGCCCGGGCGCAGGCGACGGCGGGCAGGCGACGGCGGTCGGCGTCGTCGGAGCCGAACGCGCCCACGCGGAAGCGCGGCCACAGTCCCGCCGGCGAGAGCTTGGCGCGGGCCCCGCGCTCGATGTTGCCGGTGAGCAGCCCGAGCACCGCGTCGCGCCGGGCGGCCAGCGCCTCCACGACGCCGGTGACGCCGGGCAGGACCTCGAGCGGGTGGCCGTCGGCGATGAGGGCGCTCAGCTCCTGCACGTACACGTCGAAGCACTCGTCGAGCCGCGCGGCCACGTCGGCGTCCCGGAGGCCGGCCGCGCGCATCAGGTCGAAGACGATCCGGGGATCGGTCTTGCCCCGGACGTCGTAGCGATCGATCGGGCCGGCGGTCCCGTACACCGCCGCGAGCGCCCGGCCCAGCGCGCGCCGCCCCGCCCCGCGCGCGGTCACCAGCGTGCCGTCGACGTCGAACAGGAAGAGCCGCATCAGCCGGCGCGCGCGCCGGGCGGGCGCCGGGGCGTCACGATGGTCCCGCGACGCGGCGGAGGCGCTCGACGACGGCGGGCAGCACGTCGAGCGTGTAGTCGATCTCCGCCGGGGTGGTCCAGCGGCCGAGGGTGAAGCAGAGCGAGCCCTCCGCCGCCTCCCGGTCGCAGCCGATCGCGCGCAGCACGTGCGACGGCTCGCCCGTCATCGCCGTGCACGCGGATCCCGACGAGGCCGCGACGCCGCGGAGGTCGAGCTCCAGCAGGATCGCGTCGGCCTTGGCGCCCGGCACGACGACGCTCGCGTGGTGGGGCAGGCGCGCGGGACCGGCGGCGCCGGTCCGCCGGGCGCCGGGCACCCGTTCCACGATGCCCTGGATCAGCCGGTCGCGCAGCGACGCCAGCCGCGCGCACTCGGCGGCGTGCTCGCCGCGCGCCAGCTCAGCCGCCACGCCCATGCCGACCACGGCGGGCAGGTTCTCGGTGCCGGCGCGGTAGCCGCGCTCCTGGCCGCCGCCGAGGACGATCGGCGCCAGCTTCACCTCGGGACGCACCCACAGCGCGCCGGCGCCCGGCGGCCCGTAGAGATCGTTCGAGGACAGCGTCAGCAGGTCGATCGCGCAGTCGTCGACGGAGAGCGGCATCCGCCCGGCGGCGTTCACCGCGTCCACGTGGAACACGGCGCCCCGCCGGCGCACCGCGCGGCCGATCTCCGCGACGCGCTGCACCGTGCCGATCTCGCCGTTCGCCGCCATCACGCTCACGAGCGCCGTCTCCGGCGTGATCGCGGCCTCGACGGCGGCCGGGTCGACGCGCCCCTCGGCGTCGACGCCGACGTAGGTGACGCGCCAGCCGCGCTTCTCGAGGTCGCGACACGGGTTCAGGACCGACACGTGCTCGATCGCCGACGCGACGACGTGCCGCCCGGCCGCGCGCTGGGCGACGCCGCGGACGGCCAGGTTGTTCGCCTCGGTCGCGCTCGCCGTGAAGACGACGCCCGACGGCGCCCCGCCGAAGAGCCGGGCGATCTTGGTGCGGGCGCCGTCGAGCGAGGCGCGCGCCTCGAGGCCGAGGGAATGCGAGGCGGCGGGGTTGCCGACCCCGCCCTCGAGGAAGGGGCGCATCACGGCCACGACGCGGGGATCGACGGGCGCGAAGCCGGCGTAGTCCAGGTAGACGCGAGTGGGGGCGGCGATGCGCGGGCTACCCGGTCTTTCGGATGAGGAAGCGGAAGACGGCGCCATCCCTTTCCACGGCGAGCAGCGCGTGGCCCGTCCGCGTCGACCAGCTCTTCATGTCCGCCTCGGACGCGGGGTCGTCGGACAGCATCTCCAGGGTCTGTCCCGGCGCCAGGCCCTTCATCGCCTCACGCACCTTGAGCACCGGCATGGGGCAAAAGAGCCCGGTACAATCGATTTTCCTGTCGGGGGCGACGAGCATGACCGTCGTGGAATTCTGACATTGACACTCCGAGCGGGCAACTAGAATAATGCCCGTATGCCTGCCAAGCCCCTGTCCGAGGTGGCCTTCGCGGGCCAGCGGCTCCGGCACAAGGTCCTCACCGCGCTGGCGCTGTCGTCGATCGTCCCCCTCCTCGTGCTCGCCTACGTGACCCAGAACTACGTGCTGCCGGGCCTGCAGCCGACCGACACCACGCGCATCGTCGGGCTGCAGGTGCTCCTCTTCTTCACGCTGATCGCCATCGTGGCCGGCGGCTACGTCATCTGGGACATCGGGCGCACCGTGCAGCGCCTCGCCGAGCTGCTGTCGGACGAGGGCAAGATCCAGGCGCTCCAGCACCGGCGCGACGAGGTCGGCACGCTGATGGGCACCATCGCCAAGATGCTCGAGACCATCGAGCAGCAGGCCACCGAGATCAACAGCTTCGCCTCCCGCCTCGACGCCGCCTACAAGGAGCTGGAGTCCACCAACACCAAGCTCAAGGAGACGTCGTTCAAGGACGAGGTCACCGGCCTCTACAACCGCCGCTTCTTCTCCATCCGGCTCGAGGAGGAGATGCAGCGGCACCGCCGCTTCAACCACCCGGTGTCCGTGGTGCTCATGGACCTGGACGGCTTCAAGGCCGTCAACGACGAGCTGGGCCACGCCGTCGGCGACGAGACGCTGCGCGACGTCGCGCAGATCCTCGTCAAGCACTCGCGCGGGATCAACGTCGTCGCGCGCTACGGCGGCGACGAGTTCGCCGTGCTCCTGGTCGAGACGTCGCGCGCCGGCGCCCGCCTCTACGCCGACCGCATCCGCCAGGTGATCTCGACCTTCCCCTTCTCGCACGGCAAGCGCATCACGGCCAGCTTCGGCATCGCGAGCCTGCCCGACGACGAGGTCTCCACCTCGGAGGACCTCGTGCGCGCCGCCGACGACGCGCTCTACGCGGCCAAGCGCGGCGGCAAGAACCAGGTCGCGAGCAGCCACGCCCCGGAGAAAGTCGTCTGACGTGAGCCCGAAGCACGTCCTGATCGTCGACGACGACGGCCAGGTGCGCGACGTGCTCCACCAGATCTTCCTCGCCCACGGCTACCGCTGCCTGCTGGCCGCCAACGGCGCCGAGGCGCTCGCCATCTTCCGGCACCACCGGCCGCCGCTCACGCTGACCGACGTCAAGATGCCCGGCATGGACGGCGTGGCCGTCGTGCGCGCGATCCGCGAGATCGACGAGGACGCCGCCGTGGTCGTCCTCACCGGGGCGCCCGACGTCCAGACGGCCATCGGGACCCTCAAGCTCGGCGCCTACGACTTCATCATGAAGCCCGTGAACGTCGACGAGCTGATGATCGCCGCGGAGCGTGCGCTCGAGCGGCGCCAGCTCCTGATCGAGCGCCGGCAGTACCAGGCGCTGCTCGAGCGGCGGGTGGAGGAGGCCACCCACAACCTCAAGGTCGCCTACGAGCAGCTCCAGGAGACGTACCGGGCGACGCTCGAGACGCTGGGCGCCGCGCTCGACTCCCGCGACGTGGGGACCGAGGCGCACTCCCGCCGCGTCCACGGCTACGCGATCGCCACCGCGCGGGCGTACGGCGTCCCCGAGGACGAGCTGACCGACCTCGCCCACGGCGTGCTTCTCCACGACATCGGCAAGATCGGCATCCCCGACGCCATCCTGCTCAAGCCCGGCAAGCTCACCGACGAGGAGTGGCAGATCATGCGCCGCCACCCGGAGATCGGCCGGCGCCTGATCGAGAACATTCCCTTCCTCAAGGGCGCGGTGCCCATCGTCTACTGCCACCACGAGCGGTGGGACGGCTCCGGCTACCCGCGCGGGCTCAAGGGCGACGAGATCCCGCTCGGCGCCCGCATCTTCGCGGTGGTCGACGCCTTCGACGCGATGACGTTCGACCGGCCGTACTCCCGGGCGATCCCGTTCGACGCCGCCAGGGCCGAGATCCGGCGGTGCGCCGGCACCCACTTCGACCCGGCCGTCGTCGAGGCCTTCCTGCGCGTGCCCGACGAGCTGCTGCAGGACATCCGCCGCAAGAGCACCGAGCCCTGAGCGGCGCGGCGCCGCGCGCCGCCCGGCCGTCCAGCCGCCCCCGTCCGATCCGTCCGCATTTCTTGCCGATTCCGGTCGGGCGGCTCGTATCATGCGTCGTGGCGCAGGAGGCGTGATGGATCTCCTCGAGGTCAAGAGCCGGATCGCCGAGGCGCTCGTCGAGTCGATCTTCCGGCGGGCGCGCTATGACGTGCGGCCGTTCGGCGCCGAGCACGCGCCCCTGCGCTTCGGTCGCGAGGACTTCTCGCCGGACTTCCGGGCCTGCCAGGCGAGCGAGAACGGCGCCGGGGGCCGGGAGGTGCTGGTGGAGGTCAAGTACCGCCCCTCGATCGAGCAGTTCATCTCGGTGGAGAACCAGCGGGGCGAGCGCTCGGTCTTCCTGCTGGCGCGCCGGCAGTGGCCCGCGCTCTACTTCGTGCTGGTGACCGACCGTCCAGAGCCCGGACGCTCGTGCTTCCAGGCGATCCCGTTCACCCGGCTGACGCCCGGCGAGCCGTTCCGCACCGTCGACCTGGACCAGCTCAAGGAGCTCAAGATCTTCCCCGCCAACATCGGCGACCACGAGGAGCTCGTGCGGCGGATCATGGGGCTCCTCACCAGCGTGTAGTCCGGATCAGCAGCCAGAGCCCCAGCGTCCCCAGGAAGCCGAGCACCAGCCGGTTGAACGTCCGCTGCTCCAGCCGGTCCTGGACGAGCTGCCCGACGCCGAAGGCCCCCAGCGCGACGACCGTGAGGGCCAGCGAGGCGCCCAGCACCGGGGCCGTGAGGAGCCCGTACCAGGCGACGGCGGCGAGCTGGACGACCTTGAGGACGATGAAGGTCAGCGCCACCGACTGGACGAACTCCACCTTGCCCATCCGCAGCGAGTAGAAGTAGAGCACCAGCGGGATCCCGGGGACGTTGGCGAGGCCGCCCAGGATGCCGGCGGCCAGCCCGACCGGCGGCCCGATCCACGGCGCCCACCGCTCCGGGACGCGCGGCTGGAAGCGGGTGGCGTTGAGCGCGACGAAGGCGAGGACCGCGACGCCGATCGCCTGGGTCGCCACGCGCGGCGGCAGCAGCACCAGGAGCCGCGTGCCGATCACCGTCCCGGCGACCCCGAAGACGAGCAGCAGCGCCATGCGGCGCGCGACGGCCCGGGTGCCGCCCCGGCGCAGCCCCTGGATCGCGTCCATGACGATGTTCGGCAGGATCAGCACGGTGACGGCGACCTTCGGGTCGACGACGAGCGTCAGCAACGGCGTGGCCAGCGCCGGGAAGCCGAACCCGATCGCCCCCTTGACGAACGCCGCGCCGAGGACGGCGACGGCGCCGAACGTCAGCGCGCCAGCGCCCGGCAGAGCGCTTCCGCGGGATGGACGGCCCGGCGCGCGGCGAGGTGCTCGATCTGCTGGCGGCAGGACATCCCCGGCGCCACGATCTCCGTGTCCGCGGCCGCCGCGTTCACGGCGGGGACCAGGCGCCGGTTGCCGAGCCGGACCGAGATGTCGTAGTGCTCGCGCTCGAACCCGAACGAGCCCGCCATGCCGCAGCAGCCGGAGTCGACCTCGGCGACCTCGTAGCCGGCCCACCGGAGCGCGGCCATCGTCGGCGCGGTGCCGACGAGGGCCTTCTGGTGGCAGTGGCCGTGGAGCAGGGCCTTCCGGCCGTGGGCGGCGAACGGCAGCGCGAGGCCCCGGTCGCGCTCGCGCAGCAGGAACTCCTCCAGCAGGAACGCCGACCGCGCCACGGCGCGCGCCTCGTCGGTCCGCAGGAGGTCGACCGACTCGTCGCGCAGCGTGAGCAGGCACGACGGCTCGAGACCGACGACGGCGGCGCCCCGGGCGACGTGCGGGTGCAGCCGCGCGACGTTCCACGCGGCGTGCTCGCGGGCCTGGTCCAGCATCCCCTTGGAGATCAGCGGGCGGCCGCAGCACTTCCGCTCGACGAGCACGACGCGGTAGCCGCCCGCCTCGAGCAGCTCCACCGCCGCCCGCCCGATCCCGGGGACGTTGTAGCGCGTGAACGTGTCGTCGAAGAGCACGACGTCGCCCCGGGGCGCGGCGGCGGGCGCGGGCCGGCGGGCGAACCAGTCGCCGAAGGTCTCCAGGGCCAGCGCCGGCAGCGGCCGGCACCGGTCGATCCCCGCCACGCGCTCCAGCAGCCACCGCGTCGGGCCCAGGCCCGACAGGAAGTTCACGAGGGACGGCATCCGGCTGCCGGCGGCGCTGAGCCGGGCGATGTGGCCGAACAGGCGGTTCCGGAGCGGCAGCCCGTTCGCCTGGTAGTAGTGGTGGAGGAACTCGTACTTGAGCTTCGCCATGTCCACGTTGGCCGGGCACTCGGCCTTGCAGCCCTTGCACTCGAGGCAGAGGTCCATCACCTCGTAGAGCCGCCGGCCGGTGAACTCCCCGGCGGGGAGCGCGCCGGAGAGCACGGCGCGCAGCGCGTTGGCGCGGCCGCGCGTCGAGTGCTCCTCGTCCCGCGTGGCCATGTACGAGGGGCACATCGTGCCCTCGAGCGACTTGCGGCAGACGCCCACGCCGTTGCACATCTCCACGGCGGCGGCGAAGCCGCCCTGCTCCCGGAAGTCCAGCAGGGTCCCCGGCTCCCACGTCGTGTACTGGGCGCCGTAGCGCAGGTGCTCGACGATCCCCGGCGGCTGGACGATGTTGCCGGGGTTCATCCGGTTGTCGGGGTCGAAGGCGGCCTTCAGCTCGCGGAAGGCGCGGACGAGGGTCGGCCCGTACATGCGCTCGAGGTACGGGCTGCGGGCGCGGCCGTCGCCGTGCTCGCTGGAGATCGTGCCGCCGAACTCCATGACCAGCTCGGTGATCTCGTCGGCGATCGCCTTCACCTGCTCGAGGCCGCGCGGCGTCTTGAGGTTGATGACCGGGCGGATGTGCAGGCAGCCGACCGAGCAGTGGCCGTAGTATGCGCCGTCGGTGTCGTACCTGGCGAAGATCTCGCGGAAGCGGGGCACGAACTTCGCCAGATGTCGCGGCTCGACGCAGGTGTCCTCGACGAAGGCGATGGGCTTGCGGTCGCCCTTCATGCCGAGGAGCAGGCCGAGCCCGGCCTTCCGCAGCTTCCAGATGGACTGCTGCTCGGCGGGGTCGTAGGCGATGTGCGCCGCGTAGCCGAAGCGCTCGCGGCGGCGGCGTTCCTCCAGCACCTCGATCCTGGCGCGCACCTCGGCGTCGGTCTCGCCCGCGTACTCCACGATCAGGATCGCGGCCGGGTCGCCCTGCACGAACCCCATGCGCCCGCGCTGCTCGATGTTGCCGCGCGCCAGGTCGAGGATCATCTTGTCGGTCAGCTCGACGGCGTAGGGCCCGGTCTCGAGGATCGACTGCGCCGACTCGAGCGCTTCCTGCATGTCGCGGTAGTGGATGACCTCGAGCGCGGTCGCCTTCGGGCGCGGCACCAGGCGCACCTTGGCCTCGAGGACCGTCAGCAGCGTGCCCTCGGAGCCGACCACCAGCCGCGCCATGCTGAAGGGGCGGGGCCGGCCGTCGCCGCCGCCGGCGTGGGAGCCGGGCTTGACGCCGATCCCGAGCAGCTCGTTCAGGTTGTAGCCGGCGACCCGGCGCCAGTGGGCGGGATAGCGCGCGCGGATCTCGTCGGCGTACTGGTCGCGGATGCGGGCCACCTCGCGGTAGATCCGCCCCTCGCTGCCCGGCAGCGCGCACTTCCGCTCGAACTCCTCCGGCGTGACCTCGCCGAGCACGACCCTGGTGCCGTCGGCGAGGAGCGCCGTGATCTCGATCACGTGGTCCACCGTGAGACCGTAGGCGATGGAGTGCGAGCCCCCGGAGTTGTTGCCGATCATCCCGCCCAGCGTCGCGCGGTTGGACGTCGACGTGTCGGGGCCGAAGAGCAGCCCGCGGGGGCGGACGTGGTGGTTCAGCTCGTCCTGCACGACGCCGGGCTGGACGCGCGCCCACCGCCCCTCCTCGTCCACCTCGAGAACCTCGTTCATCCAGCGCGAGAAGTCGAGGACGAGCGCGCGGTTCACGGTCTGCCCGGTGAGGGACGTCCCGCCGCCGCGGGGCAGGATCGCGACGCCGTTGGCGCGGGCGACCGCGAGCGCCGCCTCGACGTCGGCCGCGTCGCGCGGGATGACGACGCCGACCGGCTCGACCTGGTACATCGACGCGTCGGTGGAGTAGAGGAGGCGCGAGACGGGGTCGAAGCGGACGTCCCCCGCGACGACCCGTCGAAGTTCGTGCTCGAGGTCGTTCACCAGGGAGTTATTATACGCGCGTGCCCCGCCCGCGATCGGTCGCAGCGCTCCTGACCGTGGCGCTCGTGGCCGGCGGGTTCGCCGCCGCGCCGCTCGCCCGGCCTCCGGCGGTCGCGCACGCCGCGCCCGCGGCGCCGGCGTTCAGCGTGCGCCTCCTCGACTCGCAGCAGACCGTCGACTCCGTCGACCTGATCGGCAAGAAGATCGTCGTGCTCCGGTTCCAGGCGTCGTACTGCAAGCCGTGCGGCAAGGAGTCGGCGGCGTTCGGCCGCGTGGTGGACCGTTACCGGAACCGCGGCGTCGAGTTCCTCGCGCTGCACGTCCAGGACACGGCGGCCGACGTGCGCCGCTTCGTCAAGCGCCACGGCGTCAAGTACCCGGTGGCGCTCGACCCGCGGCTCACCATCGGCAACCGCTTCGGCTTCGAGGGCACGCCCTACACCGTCGTGGTGGACCGCAAGGGGGAGATCGCCGCGCAGATCCACGGCGTCTCCGCCGTCGCGAAGCTCCCGCGGATGCTCGACGAGCTCCTCGAGGCCGGCGAGCAACCGTCGCGGCGCCTGTAGCCCTGCGGATCGTTCCGCGCGCGGCCCACGGCCGCGCGCGGGCGGCGGGGGCGCGGACCGGGGCGGGCCGTCAGGGCGCCAGGCGAGCCTGCCAGGCCTTCCCGGCCCGCACGCCGCGCCGCCGGCGTCCAGCGACGACCGCTACACCCGGCACGTCACCCAGGCGCCGCCCTTCATGACGGACAGCCGCGTCCGGTCCTGGAGAACGGCGATGTCGCGCAGCGGGTCGCCGTCCACGACGACGAGGTCGGCGAGCTTGCCGGGCACGAGGCTGCCGATTCGGTCCTGCATCCGCATCAGCTCGGCCCCCCACAGCGTGGCGCACCGGATGGCCTCGAGCGGCGTGAAGCCGATCACGTCGACGAAGACCTGGATGTCCTTGGCGTACTCCCCGTGCGGGCACCACGCGAACCCGAAGTCGCCGCCGGGGCACATGCGGATGCCGAGGTCCCGGGCGCGCCGGTAGGTGTCGGCCGCCTGCTTGATCTCCTCGCGGAGGCCGCTGGGGCCGATGATCTCCTCGGTGATGCCGAAGCGCGGGCCGTTCTCGACGATCGAGTGGAGGTAGCGCAGCCCCGGCACCAGCGTGAGGCCCTTGTCGCGGATCGTCTTCAGCGTGTCGTCGGCCGCGTACGTCGCGTGCTCGATCGAGTCGACGCCGGCCTCGGCGGCGACGCGGCTGGAGCGCTCGCCGCGCACGTGGGCCGCGCTGATCCGCCCCCGCATCCGCGTCTCCTCGACCAGGACGCGCACCTCCTCCAGCGTGTACGTGCAGTCCGCGATGGGCGTGTGCGGCAGCAGCGCGTCGCCGCCGACGTAGCACTTCACGACGTCGGCGCCGTCCTTGATGACGCGGCGGACCGCCGCCCGCACCTGGTCCGGGCCGTCGGCGATGAGCGCGAGGCCGTCCATGCCGAGCTTGAGGTACGACGCGTTCCAGTCCGCCATCCCGCCGGTCGCGCAGATGTCGCGCCCGGCGGCGAGCAGGCGCGGCCCGGGGTAGAGCCCCTCGTTGATGGCGCGCTTGAGCGCGACGTCGACGGCGTGGATCGAGCCGGCCGAGCGCGCCGCGGTGTAGCCGCAGTGGAGGGCCAGCTCCGCGTTCCTCGCCGACACCAGCGTGGAGTACTCGGGCGGGCAGTTGAGGTCGAGGTCGGCGATCACCTTCACGTTGTTGTAGGAGAGGTGGAGGTGCGCCTCGACCAGCCCCGGGATGACGGTCCGCCCGCCGACGTCGACCACGGCGGCGTCCGCCGGGCGCGGCTCGTCGGCGGGCGACAGGCGCCCGCAGTGGACGATCGTGTCGCCCTCGATGACAATGCCGCCCTCGACGGGCGGCCGGCCGGTGCCGTCGACGATCCTCGCGTTCCTGATGTACGTGCGCATGGCTGCCTCCCGCGGCCGCGCCGATGGATCTCGCGGAATCCGCTGGCGATGCGACCCCGGCGCCGCCGGGCGCGGGCGTCGAGCGGTTCCGCGAGCGTCATCAGGGCCGGAGCAGGACCTTGATCGCGCGATCTTCCTTGCGGTCGAAGATCGAGTAGCCGCGCGGCGCCTCGGCGAGCGCCATCGTGTGGGTCACGATGCGCGCGGGCCGGAGCTTGCCGAGGCGGACGAGCGGCATCAGCGGGCCGATGTAGTTGCGCGCGGTGCAGATGCCCATCCGGAGCGTCAGGTCCTTGAAGAACGCCTCCCGCGCCGGGAACGCCATCGAGGTCTCCACGTAGACGCCCACCGAGGACACCGTGCCGCCGGCCCGCACGGCCTCGATCGCCTGGGTGAACGGCGTCGCGTGGCCCACGCACTCCAGCACGACGTCGGGGCCGGCGCCGCCGGTGAGCGCGCGGAGCTGCTCGGCGGGATCTCCCCGGTCCAGGTCCACGGGCTCCGCGCCGAACTCCGCGGCGAGCGCCAGCCGGTAGTCGATGCGGTCCACGGCGAGGACGCGGGCGGGACCGAACAGCTGGGCCGACTGCATCGCGAGCAGGCCGACGGGGCCGGCGCCGAAGACCGCCACGGTGTCGCCCGGCCGGATGCCGCCGTTCTCGGCGCAGAAGAACGCCGTCGAGAGGATGTCGCCGAGGAACAGCGCGTCCTCGTCGGGCATGTCGGCCGGGACGGGCTCGCAGAGGTGGTCGGCGAAGGGCACGCGGATGCGCTCGGCCTGGCCCCCCGGGAACACGCGCCCGAAGCGCCCGCCGAAGACGGCGCGCCCCGTCGTCGAGCACTGGGTCGGCAGCCGGCGGCGGCACCAGTCGCAGCGGCCGCACGACACCGAGAACGGCGCGACGACCCGGTCGCCCCGGCGCACCGCGCGCACGGCCGGACCGACCTCCTCGACGACGCCCATGAACTCGTGGCCCATGACCGCGCCCTTCTCGACCAGCGCTCCACCGCGGCCGTGGTACTGGTGGAGGTCGGAGCCGCACACAGCGCTCGTGGTGATCCGGAGCACGACGTCGGTGGGATCGACGATCTTCGGATCCGCCACGTCCTCGACCCGCACGTCGCCCACGCCGTGGAACGTGATCGCCTTCATGCCCGCTCCCCTCCCCGCGCCGTCTCGTAGAGCACGAGCGCGGCGGCGCCCCGCATGGTCAGCCGCTTGTCGCCCGGGACGATCCTCACCGCCGTCGCGGCCAGGGCCCGATTGAACGCGTACTCGGCGGCGGCCGCAAGGACTTTCTTCTCGAGCGCGGCGTAAGCTCCCGCCACGCCACCCGTCACGACCACGACCTCGGGGTTGAGGCCGTTGACGATCACGCCGATGATCGCGCCCATCGCCCGGCAGGCGTCGTCCACGACGGCGGCGGCCGCCGGGTCGCCGGCGGCCGCCGCCTCGAACACGAGCGGGGCGGCGATGGCCATCGGGTCGCCGCCCGCGAGCCTGAGGAGGGGGGCGTCGGCGTGGCCGGCGACGCGGTCGCGGGCCCGCTCGGCCACGCCGCGGCCGCTGGCGTAGAGCGCGAGACAGCCGCGCCCGCCGCACCAGCACGGCGGGCCGTCGAAGTCGATCGGCGTGTGGCCGAACTCCCCGCCGAAGCCGACCGCCCCGCGCACCAGCCGGCCGTCGAGGACGATGCCCGAGCCGAAGCCCGTGCCCGGCGCGAGGACCACCAGCGACCGGGCCCCGCGGCCGCGACCGAAGAAGTGCTCGGCGAGCGCCAGCGCGTTGACGTCGTTGTCGACCCAGGTCGGCAGGCCGGCGCGGCGCGCCAGCAGCGCCGCGAGCGGCTGGCCGGCGAGCTCCGGGACGTTGAGGGCCTCGTCGCCGATGCGGCCCGCCGCGGTGTCGACGATGGCGGGAACGCCGACCCCGACGCCCCGCACCTCGAGGCCCCGCTCGCGCGCCCGGCGGCGGAGCGACTCGACGAGGTCGGCGATCAGCTCGATCGCGGTGCCGGGCCCGCGGCCGTGGGTGGGGCGGCTCTCGTCGTCGAGCACCTCGCCGGCGGGCGTGACGAGGCCGGCGGCCGTCGTCGTCCCGCCGACGTCGACGCCCAGGAGGACCGCAGCCGCGCCGGCGTGGCGGCCGGCGGCGGTCATCGCCGGGGGGAGAGCGCGGCGAACGTCGCGAGGCGGACGCCGAGGGCGTGCGCCGCCGCCCGGGCCGCCGGCGATCCGAGGGCGGCCAGCTCGGTCTCCCGCTGCCGGCCGTAGCGGCTGTAGGAGAGCGCGTCGTCGAAGAGCCCCGGATGCGTCATGAACTCCGAGACGCCGTCCGGCACGTCGCGCAGGCGGAGCAGGGTGCGCGCCGCCGTCCAGTAGGCGTCGGGCCCCGACTCCCCGAAGAACGCGTCCGGCGTCGGGATCCCCGCGGACCGCGCGCGGCGCCGGGCGGCCTCGTTCTGGCTCCGCACCGGGAGCCCGAGCCGCCGGGCGACGGCGAGGACCACGCCGGCGACGGGCTCGTGGAGTCCCACGTGGTGGTGCGTGTCGAGGTGGGTGGGCGGCCGCCGGACGAGCTCGACGAACCGGTCGACCTGGGCCTCGACCTCGCGCTCGACGTCGCGCACGTCGGCGCGCGCGGCCGCGCGGCGGGCGTCGCGCACGAAGCGGCCGTCGTCGCCCACCAGCGAGCGCCCGCGCGTCAGCGGCCTGCCGAGCGTGAGGTTCACGTGGAGCCCGATCCCGAGGTCGGAGTCGAGCGCCCGCGCCAGCTGGCGCCGGTCCACGTCGGCCGTGGCCAGCATCGTGGTGCTCGTCACGATCCCGTGGCGATGGGCGCGCAGGATCCCCTCGCTGACGCCCGGTGTCATGCCGAAGTCGTCGGCGTTGACGATCAGCGTCTTCAACGATTTGCGACCCCCTGGATGATGAGACGCTCGACCGAGGTCGGCGCCCCGGCTGCCGGCAGCGTCCCCTCGCGGTCGACGCTCCTGATGTGGGCGAGCCGCTCGAGCCCGATACGCGGGAACGACTGGGTCTCGACGGCCACGACCGAGGGCGTGAGCCCCGCCGCCTCGAGCCTGGCGAATGCGGTCTTGCGGCCGAGGAAGCCGAAGATCGAGAAGACGAGCCGGCCGCCCGGCTCGAGATGGGCGGGGGCGCCCGCGATGACGCGGTCGAGGAGCGCCCAGCCGTCGAGGCCGCCGTTGTCGGCGGCCGCCCGCGCGTCGTCGCGCTCGCGGTCGGGCGGCGTGGGCATCTGGGGAGGGTTGGTGCAGACCAGGTCGAAGCGCTCGCCGGCGACGGGCGCGTAGCAGTCGCCCAGCCGGGCGTCGACGCTCACCCCGTTCAGCGCGGCGTTGGCGCGGATGGCGTCGACCGCCTCGGGCACCACGTCGGTCGCGACGACGCGCGCGCCGGCCTTCGCGGCGAGGATGGCGGCAAGCCCCAGGCCGGCGCCGATCTCCAGCACGCGCTCGCCGGGCCGGACGCGCAGGCTGCGGCAGAAGAAGAGCGAGCCGGCCTTCGGAGGCTGCACGTGGTCCGCGACGCGGAAGAGGCAGTCGCGCCAGGCGAAGATCAGGACGCCGTCGTCGCTCACTTCCCCTGGACGCGGCGGAAGTAGAGGCGCAGCGCCTCCCTGAGCTGGGCGCGCGCGCCCGCGGAGGAGGCGGCCTCCTCGAGCTGCTCGAGGTCGAGCTGCAGCGGCACGCCCTCGCGCTTGACGCCGTCCAGCTCGGCGGTGAGCCCGCACCGCTCGTCGGACTCGGTGAAGACGAGCCGCGCGCGCTGGAAGCTCCGATCGTCGCGAGCGAGCTGCTCGACGGTCTCCACCAGCACGCGCTTGATGGTCTCCTGCTCGCCGGCGGGCACCGTCGAGAAGGCCGCCGTCAGCTCAACGTGGGCCATCCCCCCAGACCTTCAGGATGTCGGCGTGGGTCTTGGCAGCGTTGGCGCGGATGGCGAAGCTGATCGCCTCGCGCAACTCGTCCTCGGTCGCTCCGGCTGCCCTGGCGCCCGCCAGGTCTCGCCGGGCTCAGTGGGTGTTGCCGGCGGCGAGGTTCGCCGCCAGGTAGCAGAGGGACGCGGTCTTCGGGTCGAGCGCCCCCTTCCGGTACTTCCAGCTCGCGATCACCTTCTCTTCGAGCTCGGCCATCGTCGGTCTCCCCGGATGCCGGCCGCGCCGGCCGGCGCGCCGCTCGCCGCAGTGTCCCGGCTACCGCTCCAGGTACTGCGTGATGTCGACCACGCGGTTGTCGGCGAAGTAGATCGACCAGCCCAGCGGATAGGCCCAGGCCTCCTTCACGTGGTCCTTCAGCCCGGGCCAGAACCTCCGCGCGATCTTCTCCATCTCGGCGGCGTCGGTGGTCCGGGCCAGCGGCGGGCCGAGGAGGATCATCACCTGCTCCTTCGTCATGCCCACGGACACCCGGCGGAAGAAGCGGAACGTCGAGACCTCGAGGCTGTTGGCCGCTTCTGGGTGCTCGCGGAGGTACTTGCGGATCTGGTGGTCGATGGCGTCCTCCCAGTGGCGGCGCTCGTCGAAGTTCGGCTCGCGCCCGTTGGTGAGGACGACCTTGTACATCCACAGCTCGTCGGCCGTGGGCCCCTGGGTCGTGCGCTGCTCCAGCGGCGGCCGGATCGTCGTGCAGCCGGCGAGCGCCAGCAGCACGCACGCGAGAGCCAGGAGCCGGACCGTCACGGGCCACAGCATAGCAGATCGGAGTCCGCCGGCCGCCGAGCGTTCGTCGCGCCTCGCGGGTCCGGCGCCGACCGGGGCCGCCTCCCCGTCCCCGGCCTCGCGTCCCCCCGTCGCGCCCTCGCGGGCGCTCACGGCCCGAGGAGCTTGAAGACGACCCTCGTCGCGCAGGGGGTGCCGTCGGGCAGCAGCGCGCAGTTCGGGATCCGGCCGCAGCGCTCCCAGCCGTGCCGCGCCGCCTGGCGCTCGGCGTCGGCGGACGCCGTGTCGAGCACGAGCACCGTCCTCTCGGCCTCCAGCGCGCAGCGCTCGGCGGCGGCGAGCAGCGCCGCCCCGACGCCCCGCCGGCGCGCCCGCCGGTGGACGAGCATCCGGGCGACCTCGCCGCGGTGCGGCTGGTTCTCGGGCCGGGCCCAGACACCTGGACGGTGCCGACGATCCGGTCGTCCTCCGCGACGACGGGGACGGGCTCGCCGCGCGCGACGCCGGCGGCCACGTCGCGCCGGAACGCGTCGGCCTCGGCCCGGGTCATCGGCAGCACGAAGCTGACCGACGCCCCGCCCTCGCCGCAGTCGATCAGCACGTCGGAGAGCTGCCCGATCTCGCGCTCTCCCGGCGCCTCGAGACGGCGCACCACGATCACGCCCGGGAGGCTCGCCTCCTGGCGGCGCGCGGGCGCTCGGTGGCCACGACCACGACGCAGCGCGCCGGCTTCCGCGCGCAGTTGCGGAAGGCCGTGGGCCGGTCGAGCCGCATCGCGAGGCAGTCGTCCTCGGAGAGGCGGTGCGTCGCCCGGCCGAGCGTGACCTCGACGCTGCCCTGGAGAACCCGGATCTGCTGGTGAATGGCCGCGCCGCGCGCGCCGGCCTCGCAGACCACCCCGGCGCCGCCGGCAGGACCACGTCGGCGACGTGGATCGGCGACGGGAAGCTCGGCGGCGAGATGACGCGCGCCGCACGTAGCCGGACCCGGGGTCGCGCCACGCGTCCGGTCCTCGCGGCGGGACACGGGACGCGGTGCCGCCCCCGGGTCGTCGAACAGCGCGGCGAGCGACGCGCCGAGGCCGGCGGCGATCCGCTCCAGCACGACGGCCGTCGGGCTGCTCTCCCTGCGCTCGATCAGCGAGATCATCGACCGGCTCACGCCGCACCTCGCCGCCAGCGCGTCGAGGCCGAGTCCGAGCTCCGCCCTCAGCGCCCGGACGCGGCCCGCGATGCGCGCGCTGATGTCCGGGGCGGTCCCGGCCGCAGTCGCGGTCTCCGGCGTGGTGGACGGAGTGCCCGGGCCACTGGATCGCGTGTCGACCGGCGCGGAGCGGTCGGGCCGGAGCGAGGGTTCGCGGCGGCCGGGCGGGGGACCGGATCAGATCAGCGCCGACTCCAGCACGATGCCGCGGTCGATGACGCGCGCGGCGTGGAGGAGCAGCCGGGCGGTCGCCGGCGGGATGTCGGCGCTCTCCCCGAGCTGGCGGAGCAGGTCGATCAGGCGGCGCATGGCGCGGATCAGGTCGCCCTCGTGGCCGCCGAACGATCCCTGGACGATGCCGGTCCAGTCGTCGTCGCCGGAGGCCCAGCGGAACACGGCGGGCATGAAGCCGGGATGGACCGACACGGGCATGCCGAGGTGCCGCTGGCGCTGGGCCTCGGCCACCGTCGTCGCGATCTGGCCCAGCTGCTCGAGCTTGCGCCGGAACTTCGGGCGCGACCGGAGGAACGTCCGCGCGATGGCGGGCTCCCCCGAGCGCGACTCCTCGCCGAGCATCGAGCAGACCGCCGCGGCCTCGGCGAGCGTCAGGTCGGCGAGGACGCCGCGGTCGACCATCTCCGCGACCAGCAGCTCGTTGTCGTGGCGGAGCCCGGCGATGAGCCGTCCCTTGGCCTCGAGGCGCCCCTCGCGCACGGCGCCGAACTGCTCCAGCACCTCGACCACCCGGAGGAACTCCTGCCAGTACGCGCCCCGGAACGCCTCCAGCGCGTCGCGCCGGCGCTGGACGCGCTCGGTGAGCCGCTCGACCTCCCGCCACGCGACCTCGCAGCGCTGGGTCGAGCCCCACGGGCAGCGGTGGCACTCGACGCTGCCCAGCGCGGCGTCGGGACGGTGGGCGCGCTCGCGCTCGACCAGCTCGCTCGGGTCGAGCGCGGCGAGCTGGTCGGCGAGGACGCGCAGCGGGCGGCCCTCGCGCCCCCGGCCGTGGCCGGCCCGGTGCAGGTCGCGCGGCACCGTCAGGGGCGGCGTGGACCAGAAGATCTGCCTGATGGCCCCGGCCTTGAGCCTCACCACGGCGCCGTGGGGCAGGAGGGCGTCGACCAGCACGCGGTGGCCGCGGATCGCGTGGATGCCGAGGATCATGGCCAGCGCGGGCGCGCCCTTGCGCCGGACGAGCGCCAGGTGCCCCGGCTGCGCCTCGACGACGCCGCGCTCGCCGCGACGGGCGCCGCGGCCCAGCGCGCGGCGGCGGGCGTCGGCCTCGTGGCGCAGCCGGCGGTAGCGGCCGATGCGGTCGAAGTCGCCGCACGGCGCCGCGAACGTCCTCGCCTCCTTCAGCGCCGCCTCCAGCCGCTCGACCTCCGCCTCCAGCTCGCGGATGCGCCTGAGGTTCTGGTACTGGCCGAACGAGGCCTCGATCCGCCGGCGCAGGGCCTCGGGCTCGGCGCCCGTGCCGATCAGCAGCGCGACCGAGCCGTAGCCGAGCCTGAACTGGCTCGCGATGGGCTCGGGCGAGCTGTCCACCACGCGGACGACGTCCTCCACGCCGTCGCGCGCGTCGAGGGCGATCACGCACTGGCCCTCGGCGTCGATCCCCCGGCGTCCCGCGCGCCCCGCCATCTGGGTCAGCTCGTTGTGCGAGAGCGAGCGGAACCCCCGCTCGGTGCGCTTGGTGAGCCCCTGCAGCACCACCGCGCGCGCCGGCATGTGGATGCCGAGGCTCATGGTCTCGGTGGCGAACACGACCTTGCAGAGACCCCGCTCGAACAGCCGCTCGATGAGACGCTTGAGGCTCGGCAGGATCCCCGCGTGGTGGACGGCGACGCCGAGCCGCAGGGCGCGGAACACCGCCTGGTTCAGGTCCGACTCGCCGATGGTGGGGCTCTCGCGCAGCGCCTCGCCGATGGCAACGTCGACCTCCAGCCGCTGGGCGGCGTCGAGCAGGCTGCGCCCCTCGGCGAGCACGTCGTCCATCGCCCGCTCGCAGCCGGCGCGGCTGAAGATGAAATAGATCGCCGGCAGCCAGCCCCGCGCCTCGAGGGCCTCGATCATCACGACGGGGTCGACGACGCGGCGCGAGTACCACCGGCCGCGCTCGTCGGCGCCCGGCCGCTCGTCGCCGATGATCCGCGCACGACCCGAGCGCACCTTGTCGAACGGGTGGATCTCCCCGGCGAGGTCGGCGAGCGCGTACGACAGCGGCACCGGCCGGTCCGGGTGGTAGATGGGCACGATGGGCCGGTGGACGAGGCCGATCCAGTCGGCGATCTCCCGCACGTTGGCCACCGTGGCCGACAGCGCCACCAGCGGCACGTCGCGCGGGGCGTTGACGATGATCTCCTCCCACACGGTGCCGCGCCCCTCGTCGCCCATGTAGTGGCACTCGTCGAGGACGATCCAGCCGAGGTCGGCCAGGCCGCCTCCGTAGAGCATGTTGCGGAGGATCTCGGTCGTCATGACCAGCACGCGGCCCTGGGCGTTGACCTTGACGTCACCGGTGAGGATGCCGACGACGTCCTCGCCGTAGGCGCGGGTGAAGTCGCCGAACTTCTGGTTGGAGAGCGCCTTCAGCGGCGTCGTGTACGCGATCCGGCGGCCGGTCTCGAGCGCCATGTGGATCGCGAACTCGGCCACGAGCGTCTTGCCGGCGCCCGTCGGCGCCGAGACGATGACCGACGAGCCCGCCTCGATCGCGCGGCACGCCTCGACCTGGAAGTCGTCGAGCGGGAACGGGAACTTCGCGCGGAACCGCTCCAAACGCTCCATGACGACCCCACCTTAGCACGTCCCCGGTGAGCGGGCGGTCGAGGCGCGGGGGCGGCCGCCTCGTCGCCTTCCCGGGCGCCGTGCGATGATGCCGGGCGAGGAGGCCCCCATGATCGTGGTCCACGTCGCCTTCACGTGCGCGCCCGACTACCTCGCCCGCCGTGAGCCGCACCGGCGCGCGCACATCGAGCGGCTGGCCGGGCTCCGCCACATCGGCGCGGTCATCGCGGGCGGCCCCGCCCCGGACGGGCGCACGGCCGACGTCGTCTACCGGCTGCAGCAGCCCGCCCAGCTCGAGCCGGCGATCGAGGAGGACCCGTACTGGACCTCGGGCGCCTGGGTCGGCTACACGCCGCGCAGCTTCACCCACTTCGTCGAGCCGTGGCGGCTGCCCGAGATCGTGCTCGACGGCTCGCGGAGGGCCACCATCGTCGAGGGGCGCGTGGCCGAGCCCGACATGGCCGAGTTCGTCCTGATCGAGCTCCGGGGCGCGGGGAAGATCGCCTTCGGCGGCTTCTTCGAGGGCGGCGACACGCTCGCGCTCTGCGCGACGGCCGACGCCGACGAGGCCGTCGGCTGGTTCGAGGAGACCGGCTTCTGGTCGAAGGAGAGCCTGCGCTCCCGCCCGTTCCTCTGGGCGCTGTGAGCCGTCACACCCCGAGGTAGCGCGCCTTGACAGCCTGGTCCCGCCTGAGCACCTCCGGCGGGCACTCGTGCACGAGCTTCCCCTTCGACATCAGGTAGACGTGGTCGGCCACCCGCAGCGCGAACGCCAGGTTCTGCTCGACGAGCAGGATCGACGTCCCCTCGCGCTTCAGCTCGAGGAGGATCCGTCCGAGCTCCCTCACCAGCAGCGGCGCCAGCCCCTCCGACGGCTCGTCCATCAGGAGGATCCTCGGGTTGCCGACCAGCGCCCGCCCGCACGCGAGCATCCCCTGCTCGCCCCCGGAGAGCTTGCTGCCGCGGTGGCGCAGCCGCTCCCCGAGCCGCGGGAACAGCGACAGGACGCGCGCGGCGTCCCAGCCGTGGCCGCTGCCGGGGCGCGCGCCGACGGCCAGGTGCTCGGCGACGTCGAGCGAGGCGAAGAGGCGCCGTCCCTGCGGCACGAGCCCGACGCCGCGGCGCGCGATCTCGTGGGCGGGCGCGCCCGCGATGTCCTCGCCGTCGAGCCGCACGCGGCCGCGGCGGGGCGGCGTGAGCCCGGCGATGGCGCGGATCAGCGTGGTCTTGCCGACGCCGTTCCGGCCGAGCACCGCCGCGATCCGGCCCCGGGGGACGACGAGGCTCACGCCCTGGACGATCCAGCTCTCGCCGTACGCGGCGTGGAGGTCGTCAACCTCGAGCATCGTCCACCCCCAGGTAGATCTCGGCGACGCGCGCGTCCTTGCGCACCTCGTCCGGCGTGCCGCCGGCGAGCACCCGGCCCTGGTGGAGCACCACCACGCGGTCGGCCAGGTCGAGGGCGACGTCCATGTCGTGCTCGATGAGCAGCAGCGTCAGGTCGCGCGGAAAGCGCCGGATCATCGCGGCGACGGCGGCCGTCTCCGCCGGCGAGAGCCCGGCGGTGGGCTCGTCCAGGAGGAGCACGCGGGGACGTCCCGCGAGCGCCAGGATCAGCTCCACCTGGCGCTGCTCGCCGTACGACAGCTGCCGCGTCGGCACGTGGGCGCGCCCGGCCAGGCCCCACTCGTCCAGCAGCGCCCGGGCGCGCTCCCGCAGGTGGGGGAACGCGCTCACGGGCCGGTGGAGCGTGAACCGCGCGCCGTCGGCGCCCTGCACCGCGAGCAGCACGCTCTCCAGCACGTCGAGCCGGGGGAACAGCGTCGTGATCTGGAAGGTGCGCCCGAGCCCCAGGCGCGCCCGGCGGTGCGGCGCCAGCCGCGTGACGTCGCGGCCCAGGAGGCTGATCCGGCCCGCCGTCGGCGCGATCAGGCCCGTCACGAGGTTGAAGAGCGTGGTCTTGCCGGCGCCGTTGGGCCCGAGGATGACGACGCGCTCGCCCGGCGCCGCCGCGAGCGTGACGCGGTCGAGCGCCCGCAGGCCGCCGAAGTCGCGGGTGAGGCCCTCGACGGCGAGCGCGCTCACGACGCGCGCCGTCCCGTCCACCGCGCCACGAGCCCCAGGAGCCCCTCGGGCGCGAAGAGCGTGAGCGCGACGTAGATCAGCCCGAGCACGAGGAGCCAGCGCTCGGTGTGGGCGCTGATGACGTTCTCGAGGAACACGATGACGGCGCTGCCGAGCGCCGGCCCCAGCAGCGTGCCGGCGCCCCCCAGGATGACCATGATGAGCGCGGTCGCCGAGAACACGATGCTGAGGTACACGGGGCTCACGAAGCCGTTGTAGTAGACGAACAGCACGCCGGCGAGCCCCGCCACGACCCCGGCCAGCACGAACGCGACGTACTTGTAGAGCCACGTGTCGTAGCCGAGCACCTCCATCCGGCGCTCGTTCTCCCGGATGCCGACGAGCGCCCGGCCGAACGGCGAGCGGACGACGACGTGCAGCGCCGCCGCGGTCAGCGCGAAGACGACCAGCACGAGGTAGTAGAAGCGGAGGCCGTCGGCCAGGCTGAACGGCAGCCCGGCGGCGGGGCGCGGCACGCCGGGAAGGCCGTCGTCGCCCCCCGTCAGCCAGCGCCAGCCGAACGCGATCCCCCACAGCACCTGGGAGAGCGCGAGCGTGATCATCAGGAGGTACGAGCCGTGGGCGCGGAGCGCCAGCAGGCCGAAGAGCGCGGCGGTCAGGGCGGCGGCGAGCAGGCCGGCCGCGGCGTCGAGCCAGAAGTGGTCGACGACCTTGACCGCGAGGAGCCCGACCGTGTAGGCGCCGACGCCGAAGTAGGCGGCGTGGCCCAGCGACGGCAGCCCGGCGTAGCCGAGGATCAGGTTGAGGCTCATCGCGAAGACGCCGAAGATCAGCATCTTGGTCAGCAGCCCGAGCTGGTAGGACGTCAGCGCCAGCGGCAGCAGCGAGAGCGCGACGACGCCGGCGGCCGCGCCCAGGCGGGTCACGGCCGGGCGCCGAACAGGCCGGTCGGCCGCACGGCGAGGATCAGCGCCATCGGCGCGAAGATCGTGAACAGCGCGAACTCCGGGAACAGCGCCTTGCCGAAGTTGTCGAGCAGCCCCACCAGCAGCGCGCCGACGAACGCGCCCTTGAGGCTGCCGAGCCCGCCGATGATGACGACCACGAACGCGAGCAGCAGGATCTCGAAGTCGGCGCCCGGGTAGACGCCGAGGAGCGGGCCGCCGATGATGCCGCCGAGGGCCGCGAGCGCCGCCCCCAGCGCGAAGACCGCCGTCGACAGCCGGGAGACGTCGATGCCGGTGGCGCGGGCGATCTCGGCGTCGTCGATCGCCGCGCGGACCATCGCCCCGAGCCGGGTCCTCTCCTGGAGCGCCCAGAGCCCGATGCCCGCGGCGAGCCCCGCCCCGATCACGAAGAGCCGGTAGGACGGGAACACGATCGGCCCAAGGCGCACCGACTGCGAGAGGATCTCGGGCCGCGGCAGCGTCTGGGGCGTGCCGCCCCAGATCCAGAGGCTGACGTCGCCGACGATCAGGAGGATGCCGAAGGTCAGGAGCGCCTGCGGCAGCTCCTCGCCGCGCGGCAGGCGCCTCAGCAGCACCCGCTCCATGAAGATGCCGACCGCGGTGACGACCGCGGTGCCCGCGGCGGCGGCCAGCAGCAGGCTCTCCGTCGCGCGGACGACCGAGAGCGCGACGTAGGCGCCGAGCACGTAGTACGAGCCGTGGGCGAGGTTGAGGATCCGCATCACGCCGTAGATCAGCGACAGCCCGGCGGCGAGCAGGAAGAGCAGCATGCCGAACGACACGCCGTTGAGGACCTGGAAGGCCCAGAACGTCATGCGCGCCCGGGCTCCGACCACGCCGCCTCGAGGGCCGCGGCGTCGAGGACCCGGCCGAAGTAGCTCCGGATGTTCTGCACGGCGGCGGCGTGCTCGGCCCGCGTCAGCGCCCCCGCGCAGTCCTCGACGAGGACGACCTCCCAGTCGCGCATGAACGCGTCGCGCGCCGTGGACTCGACGCAGACGTTGGTCGTCACGCCGGCGAGCGCCAGCACCGGCCGGGCGAGCGCGCGGAGCACGACGGGGAGCCGGGTGCCGACGAAGGCGCTGTAGCGGTGCTTGACGACCACGCACTCGGTGGCCAGCGGCTCCACCAGGTAGAACTCCGCGCCGCGGGAGCCGGTCGCGCAGATCGGCGCCGCCCGCCGGGGGGCCCGGCCGAGCCAGGCCGCGGAGTCGGTCCAGCCGTCGTGCTCGGTCCTCACCCACACGACGGGCACGCCCGCCCGCCGCGCGGCGTCCACGAGCCCCTGGAGCCGCCGGACGGCGGCCTGGATGTCGGCGAGCGCGTGGCCGGCGCGACCGAGGGCGCCGGCGTCGTCGCAGTAGTCGTTCTGCACGTCGACCGCGACGAGGACGCAGCGGGACGGCGCGAGGCCCCCGGCCGTCACCGTCCCCGCGTCGCGCTCACTTCTTGTTCCACCAGCCCCAGGTCGCCTCCTGCGACACCGCGGGGATCCGGTCGACGATCGCGTTCACGATGCGGCCGCCCTGGCGCTCCGTGCGGGTGACGTAGATCGGGCTGATGATCTGCCGGTGCTGGTCGAAGTCGACGGGGCCGCGGGGCGACCTGAGCCGGGGCAGCGCCGCCCGGAGCGCCTCGCGCACCCTGGCGCGGTCGCCGAGGTCGCCGCGGAGCTGCTCCACCGCGGCGGCGACGAGCGCCGCCGACGTCCACCCCGCCTCGCTGTAGCGGCTGGGCCACGTGCCGTGGGCCCTGTCGTAGTCGGCCACGAACGCCCGGTTCTCGGGGCTGTCGATCGCCGCCGTGTAGCCGCTGACGGTGAGGATGCCGAGCGCGGCGTCGCCCAGCGCCGGCAGGATGGTGTCGTCGGTGAGGACGTTGTAGCCCGTGAGAGCCATGCGCTCGGCGAGGCCGTACTCGCGGTACTGCTTGACGAAGCGGATGGCGTCGGCGCCGGGGAAGAAGGCGTAGATCGCGTCGGCCTTCTGGGCGCCGGCCTGGGCGAGGTACGGGGCGAAGTCCGGCGTGCCGAGCGGCGCGTAGATCTCCTTGACGATCTCGCCGCCGGCGGCCCTGAAGCCGGCCATGAACGCCTCGACCGCGTGGCGCCCGGCCACGAAGTCGGTCGCCATGACGAGCACCTTGCGGTACTTCGTGTTCTTCATCATCCACGCGCCCATCGGGTAGTTCGCCTGGTCGGTCGTCTCCGCCACGCGGAAGATCGCCGGCGAGGCCTGCTGGGGCGAGGTGAGCACGCGGGTGAAGGCGACGGGCACGACGAGCGGCGTCCCCTGCTCGTGGACGTAGTTCCGGACGGCGAGGGCGACGACGCTGTTCACGGGGCCCACGACGAAGTCGACGCGATCGCGCTCGATCAGCTTCTTGATCTTGGTCAGCGCGACGTCGGGCTTGCCCTCGCCGTCCTCCTTGAGGAGCCGGATCTCCCTGCCGCCCGCGCGGTTGCCGATCTTCCCGAGGTAGAGCTCGATGCCCCGCGTGGTGTCGATTCCCTGGACCGAGAGCGGACCGGTGTACGGCAGCAGCACCCCGATCTTCACGGCCTCCTGGGCGCCGGCCGCCGCGGCCGACAGCGCGATGACGAGGGCGATCACGACCGGTCGGATCATGACGGTCTCCTCCGTCGTCCGGGTGGGGATGCGCGCGCGGCGACACGATACCACAGGCGGCGGCGCGCGACGGCGCCGGCGAGCGAGCCGCGGAGGTCGCCCCGCGGGGCGGTCGTGGAGGCCGCCGGCGCGCCGGCCACCGGCGGGGTCGCGCACGCGCGGACGGCCGGGACCGCGGCGGCCCGGAGCGCGGCGCCCGGGTCGCTCAGTCGACGCCGGCCACCGCGAGCACGGCCCGCATCCGCGCGACGGCGAGGTCCGGGTCGCGCAGGAGCCCGGCCTGGTCCATCAGCACGAACTGACGGCTCAGGTGCAGGACCGAGCGGGCGCTCTCGAGCCCGCCCACCATCCGGAAGTGGCGCTGGTGGCCGTTCAGGTAGGCGGCGAACACGATGCCCGTCTTGTAGAAGCGCGTCGGCGCCCCGAAGACGTGACGCGACAGCGGGAGCGTGGGCGCGAGCAGCGCGTCGAAGCGGGCGCGGTCGCCGCCGTCGAGGGCGTGGAGCGCCGCCGAGGCGACCGGCGCGATCATGTCGAAGGCGCCGAGCAGCGCGTCGCTGTGGCGCTCGCCGTCGCCGCCGATCGTCGTCGGGTAGTCGAAGTCGTCGCCCGTGTACATGCGGACGCCGGCCGGGAAGCGGCGGCGCATCGCGATCTCCCGCGCCTGGTCGAGCAGCGAGATCTTCACGCCGTCGATCTTCGCGGCGTGCTCGTGGACGATGGCGACGAGCGTCTCCGCCGCCTCGTCGAGGTCGCGCGAGCCCCAGTAGCCGGCCAGGGCGGGATCGAACATGTCGCCCAGCCAGTGGATGATCACGGGCTCCCGCGCCTGGCCGAGGATCCTGCCGTAGACCTTGACGTAGTCGTCGGGCCCCTTGGCGCAGGCGGCGAGCGCCCGGCTCGCCATGAGGATCACGCGCCCGCCGACCGCCTCGATGTAGCCGCACGACTCCTCGTACGCGGCCACGACGTCGGCCGTGCTCACGCGCGGCGAGGGTGCGAGGTCGTCGGTGCCGGCGCCGGAGAAGACGACGGCGCCGGGCACCGTGCGGGCCTCGGCCACCGTGCGGCGGATCAGCTCCTTCGCCGTCGCCCAGTCGAACCCCATCCCGCGCTGCGACGTGTCCATGGCCTCGGCGACGGCGAGACCGAGCGACCAGATGTGGCGCCGGAAGGCGAGCGTGGCGTCCCAGTCGAGCCGGGCCTCGAGCGTGGGGCTGACGTCGGCCAGGGGGTCGGCCACCACGTGGACGGCGGCGAAGGCCACGCGGCTCCTGATCGGCCCCGGCGGCGGCGTGACCGGCGTGACGCCGGAGACCGTGTACGGCGCGACCGTCCCGTCCTGGCGCGGCAGATTCAGCGTCCGGCTCATGGGAACCCTCCTCGCGTGGCCCGAGCATACCGCGCCGGGGGCGTCATTGACACTCCGGCGGCCGGTTCTGTATCGTGGGCGCACTCTTCTCCCGGGGCGCCGCCCGTCGACTCGAAGGAGGCCCGTATGGCAGCCACCGCCGACCGCAACCGCACCAAGCACGTCCTCGACGAGAGGGACATCCCGACCCGGTGGTACAACATCCAGGCCGACCTGAAGACGCCGGCGCCCCCCGTGCTGCACCCCGCCACCGGCAACCCGATCGGGCCACAGGATCTCGCGCCGCTCTTCCCCATGGAGCTGATCAAGCAGGAGGTGAGCCGCGAGCGGTGGATCGAGATCCCCGACGAGGTGCGCGACGTCCTGAGGCTCTGGCGGCCGTCGCCGCTCTACCGGGCGCGCCGCCTCGAGAAGGCGCTCGGCACGCCGGCGCGGATCTACTACAAGTACGAGGGCGTGAGCCCCGCCGGCAGCCACAAGCCCAACACGGCGGTCGCGCAGGCCTACTACAACAAGAAGGAGAAGGTCACCCGGATCTCCACCGAGACCGGCGCGGGCCAGTGGGGCTCCGCGCTCGCGATGGCGTGCTCGTTCTTCGGGCTGCAGTGCAAGGTCTACATGGTGAAGGTCTCCTACCAGCAGAAGCCGTACCGCCGGGTGATGATGGAGACGTGGGGCGCCCAGGTCGTCGCGAGCCCGAGCGCCGACACCCAGTCCGGCAAGAAGGTCCTCGAGCAGGATCCCAACTCCCCCGGCAGCCTCGGCATCGCCATCAGCGAGGCCGTGGAGGACGCCGCCACCCGCGACGACACGAAGTACTCGCTCGGCAGCGTGCTGAACCACGTGCTGATGCACCAGACCGTGATCGGCCTGGAGGCGAGGAAGCAGCTCGAGAAGGCCGACGACGCGGCCGACATCGTGATCGGGTGCGCGGGCGGCGGCTCGAACTTCGCGGGGCTCTCGTTCCCCTTCGCCGCCGACAAGCTCGCGGGCAAGAACCGGAAGATCCGCATCATCGCCGTCGAGCCGGCCGCGTGCCCGAGCCTCACCAGGGGGAAGTATACCTACGACTTCGGCGACACGGTGGGGCTCACGCCGCTGGTCAAGATGCACACGCTCGGCCACGGCTTCGTGCCGCCGCCGCTGCACGCGGGCGGCCTCCGCTATCACGGGATGGCGCCGCTCGTGTGCAAGCTGTTCGACGACGGCGTCATCGAGGCCGTCGCCGTCCCGCAGGTGGCGACGTTCCAGGCCGCCGTGCAGTTCGCGCGCAGCGAGGGCATCATCCCCGCCCCCGAGTCGGCGCACGCGATCCGCGTGGCGATCGACGAGGCGCTGCGCTGCAAGCGCGACGGCAGGAAGCGGACGATCCTGTTCAACCTCTCGGGGCACGGCCACTTCGACCTGGCGGCCTACGAGCAGTTCCTGGCGGGCAAGCTCCAGGACTTCGAGTACCCGGCCGAGAAGATCAGCGAGGCGCTCCGCGGCGTCCCGGTCGTCAAGGCGTGAGCGGGGCGCGGGAGGAGACGAGCATGGCGAGCGTGGGACGTCGGCGGTTCCTGGGGCTCGGCGCCGCGGCCGCGGCGATGGCCGCGGCCGGCGCGCCGGCGGTCGGCCGGGCGCAGGGCAAGGGCAAGGTGAAGCTCGCGTACCTGCAGCTCGGCTGGGCGGCGACCGAGATCATCCACAAGGAGGACCTGCTCGGGAAGCGCGGCTGGCAGGCCGAGTACACGCCGGTGCCCGGCGCGCCCACGGGGCTCCTCGCCCAGTTCACCTCGAAGAACGTCGACGCGATCGACATGTCGTTCGCGCTCGCGGCCAAGGCCTTCGAGGACGGCGTGCCGCTCAGGGTGACGGGCCTCGCCACCGCGGTCCTCGGCGCCATCATCGCGCGGAAGGACGCCGGGCTCGGGAAGGTCGAGGACCTCAAGGGCCGGAAGATCGGCGCCATCGTCGGCACCTCGACGTTCTTCGACATCCGGGCGCTGACGCTGAAGGCCTACGGCATGGACCTGCAGCGCGACGCCCAGATCGTCACGGCGACGTCCCCGCCGGACATGGTCGCGCTGCTGGCCAAGAAGGACGTCGACGCGATCATCGCCTGGCAGCCCATCACCGACCAGGTCGTGCTGCGCGGCGACGGCGTCTACCTCGCCAAGCAGATCGACCTCTGGCGGAAGGCCACGGGGCGCGCGAAGGGCTTCCCCGTCCACGTCTGCTACCTGGTCCACCAGGACTTCCTGGCGAAGCATCCGGGGATCGCGCGGGACATCAACGACGCCCAGAAGGACGCCGTCGACATCTGGTACAACAAGCCTGCGCGCGCCAAGGAGATCGTCGCCGAGATCACCAGGCTCCCGAAGGAGGTCATCGACGTCGCCCACCGGGAGACGGTCCAGATGCTCCACGGGCTCCCCGACGAGCAGGTCGACACGCTGATCGCCCAGCTCAAGATCAACAAGGAGTTCGGCTACCTGAAGTCCGACATCTGGGACAACCCCGACCGGATCCGCAAGGAGTTCTTCCATCGGGCGTAGCCCTGGGGCGGGCCGGCCGTGACACGCGCCTGGGCGGCCCGCCTCCACCTTCCCACCCTCGCCGTCGCCGCCCTCGTCGTCGCCGTCTGGACGCTCCTGTCCTGGCGGTACGGGGCCTACGTCCTGCCCTCGCCGCTCTCCGTCGTCGCCGGGCTCGTCGAGATCGTCCGCTCGGGCGAGATCTGGCGGCACACGGCCGCGTCGCTCTACCGGATCCTCGTGGGCTTCGGCGCGGCCGTGGCCGTCGCGGTGCTGCTGGGGCTGGCCGTGTTCCTGTCGCGCACCGCGCGCGAGGTCGTCCACGACCTGCTGACCGTGCTCAACGCCACCTCGGTCTTCGTGTGGATCGTGGTCTCGATCATCTGGTTCGGGCTGTCCTCCTGGGCCCCGATCTTCACCACGTTCATGATCACGCTGCCGGTGGTCGCCTCGAACATCGTCGAGGGCGTGGAGAACGTCGACCGGCGGCTGCTCGAGATGGGCGACGTCTACCGGCTGGCCGGCCGCCAGAAGTTCGCCTCGATCGTGGTGCCGTCGACGATCCCGTACCTGGTCGCGGGCATGAAGGTGGGCTTCGGGCTGGCGCTGAAGGTCTCGGTCGTGGCCGAGATCTTCGGCGTGACCACCGGCATCGGCTACATCATGAACTACAGCCGGGAGATCCTGGCGACCCACATGGTCTTCGTCTGGGCCCTCGTGATGATCCTCGTCATGATGGCCACCGACGTGCTGGTGTTCGACGCGCTCTCGCGCAGGATGGCGCGGTGGCGGTGAGCCGCCGCGCGTCGCGCGTCCGGGCCGCGCCCCACCCGTCGCCTCCTGACCCGTGCGCCGCCTGAGCGTCCGCGACGTCGGCAAGGACTTCGCCATCCCCGTGATCGACCGCGTGTCGTTCGAGGTGGAGGCCGGCGAGTTCGTGTGCCTGCTGGGACCCAACGGCTGCGGCAAGACCACGCTGCTCAGGATCCTCGGCGGCATCGAGCCGGCGACGCGGGGCACCGTGGCGATCGACGGCGAGCCCATCGTGGCGGGCAGGCGCGGCCGCCACGCCGTCGGCGTCGTCTTCCAGGAGGACCGGCTGCTGCCGTGGCTCAGCCTGCGCGACAACGTCGCGCTCGTGCTGAAGCCGCTGGGCGTCGCGCCGCGCGAGCGCCTGGCCGTCGCCGACCGGTACCTGGGGCTGGCCGGCCTGCGCGGCTTCGAGGGCTACTACCCGGGGCGGGTCAGCGGCGGCATGCGCCAGCGCGCCGCCATCGCCCGCGCCCTCGCCATCGAGCCCGACGTGCTGCTCATGGACGAGCCCTTCGGCGCCCTCGACGCCCAGAACCGCCGGATCATGCAGAACGAGGTGCGCCGCATCTGGAAGGAGACCGGCCGCACGATCCTCTTCGTCACCCACTCGATCGAGGAGGCCGTCGCCGTCGGCACGACGCTGGTCATGCTGTCGGCCCGCCCGTCGCGCGTGCGCGAGATCATCAGGAACGACGGCGGCGCCCCCCGCCCGGCGCTGGTCGAGGCGCTCAGCACGATGATCATGGAGGAGGTCGAGCGCCAGCAGGGCGCCGCCCCGGGGTGAACGCGTCACCACGGCGGCGCATCGTGGATCCGGCAGGGCAAGCCGTGACGCCGGGCCGACGGGCCCGTGTGTCCCTACCGCGTCGCGTACACCGTCGTGGCGCCCCGGGCGTCGAACGTGAAGACCTGGTAGCGCTCCGCGTTCCGCCCCGGGGCCTCCATCCCCGGCGACCCGATCGGCATGCCGGGGACGGCCAGGCCGGCGACCTTCGGCCGCTCGCGGAGCAGCCGGTCGACGAGATCGGCCGGCACGTGCCCCTCGATCACGTAGCCCTCGACCAGGCCGGTGTGGCAGGACTGCAGCTTCTCGGGCACCCCGTGCTGCCTCTTGACCGGCGACAGATCGATCGCGTCCTTCTCGACCACCGGGTACCCCGCCTCGCGCAGGTGGCCCACCCACGCGGTGCAGCAGCCTCAGCCGGGGTCCCTGAAGACCGTCACCGCCGGCTTCCCCGCGGCCCGCGCGAGCCGCGGAGCGACGAGCAGCAGCGCGCCGAGCGCCCCGAGCCAGGCGCGGCGCGACGCACGATCGAGCGGCGCGCTCATGACGCCACCATCCTCTCGTACCGCCCGTACTCCCTGGCCGCCTCCATGAACCACCTGACGCAGTCGGGGTTGGCCCGCGGCGGCAGCTCGCACGACGTCGACAGCACGAAGCGCGAGCGCCCCCGCGCCGTGTCGATGCAGCGCCTCACCTCGGCCTCGATCTCCTCCCTGGTCGCGCGCTCGAAGATCGTCACGTCGACGTTGCCGATGGCCACCACGCCGCGCTCGTTGCCCAGCGTGATTAGCCGGTCGAGCTGGTCGACCTTCAGCGCCGGGTCGGCCTGCTGGTCGAGGTCGATGGTGATGGCGACGAAGCCCACGTCGACCAGGTCCTCGTGGATCTGGTGGGTCGTCCCGCAGATGTGGATGGTCGTCCCGACCTTCTTCGCCTTGAAGTGGTTCACCAGGTCCTGGTGGTACGGCTTGATGAACTCGCGGTAGGTGTCGGGGCCGACGAGCGAGCACGACGCCGTGGGGTCCGAGTACGAGAGGCCGATCTTCGCGCCGAGCACGGCGTCCCCGAAGCGCTTGGCGTACTCGGTCGTGAAGCGCATCAGCTCGTGGACGAACTCCGGGTCCTCGATCGTGTCGATGCACATCAGCTCGGGGTTGCGCATCAGCATCGCGATCGTCCACGGCCCCACCAGGACGGCGCCGAGGCCGCTGGGGAACTTCTGCGCCGAGAGCACCTCGCACTGCTCGAGGAAGGCGGGCAGCCGCCCGTCCCGCCGCGGGTCGGGGATCTCGAGCCGCGCCAGCAGGCCCTTGTCGTCCTGGAGCACGTGCTCGTCGATCGACGGCACCACGTAGTCCGAGTACTTGACGTGGCAGCCGACGGCCTCCGCCTCCTTGGCGAGGTCGTTGAAGGCGATCATGATGTCCGGCTGGTACCGCTCGTAGTAGTTGATCATCGCCCTCGCGGCCTTCTTCGGATCGGTGCAGTACTCCTCGATCGACAGGCCGTCCAGGCACCCGGCGAACGAGCCGGCGATCGGATAGGCCGGCACGCGGTCGGCGTACCCGCCCCGGTAGGCCGCCACGACGCGGTCGCGCCCCGTCACCCTCGCCTCGCTCTGCTCCATGGCTCTCTCCTCAGCGCAGCGACCGCAGCGTGTCGTCGATCTCGTCGGGTCCCATGTTCGGGCGGAGGAGCAGGATCGGCATCGCCGCGCCCGCGTCGTACCACCGCGCCAGGCGGCGTCGCGCCTCGGCCGGCGTGCCGTGGACGATCAGCTGCTCGAGCAGCTCCTCGCCCTCCGGGGGCACGGCGCCGGTGAACTTCGGGGTGTTGGCGGCCAGCACGGCGTCGACCTCCTTGCCGAAACCCTGCCGCGCCAGCGATGTCCGGTAGAGCGGCCCCATCGTCGTCAGGTAGAAGGCGACGAACCACGCGGCGCCCTCGCGCGCCTTGCCGGCGTCCTCGTGGACGACGGCGGGCACCGACGGGTAGATCGGCGGGACCGGCCTGCCGCCGGCGCGCGCGGCGCCCTCGCGCAGCAGCTCCTCGCCGGCGCGGAGCTGGCTCCACGGGTAGAGGAAGGGCGCCCATCCGTCGGCCAGCTCGCCGGCCAGGCGGATCGAGGCGTCGGCGAGCGCGGCGAGGCAGATGGGGACGCCGGGAGCCGGCGGCACGTTGAGCTTGAGCGGCCGCGCCCCGGTGGCGACGGCGAGCGGGATCCGGTCGCCGCGCAGGAGCGCGCGCACCTGGGTCACGACGCGCCGCATCTGCGCCACCGGGGGCCCGAACTTCACGTCGTGCAGGCCCTCGGTGAGCTGCGGGGTGCTGGCGCCGAGCCCCAGCACGAACCGTCCGCCCGACAGCGACGCCAGCGTCGCCGCCGCCATGGCGAGCGTCCCCGGGCTCCGGCTCCACACGGACAGGATGCCCGTGCCGAGGCGGATCCGCTCCGTCTTCACCGCGGCCTCGGCCAGCACGAGCGTCATGTCGTAGGTCCACGACTCGGGCAGGAAGAACGCGTCGTAGCCCGCGCGGTCGGCCGCCACGGCGAGCCCCATGAGCGCCTCGCGCCGGTTCTCGAGGGGCATGACGGAGACCGCCAGCGGCCTGCTGCTCATCGGTTCGCCCTCCCGTCGCGCGCCTGGACCGCCGCGCGGTGATTCCACCGACCCTAGTATGCGCGACCGCCCAGCGTCAACCGCGCGACCGGCCGGCCCGTCACCCGGCGGACACGACGGGCATGGCCCGCCGCGGGCGCGGACGGTGCGCTGTACCCGTCGCCGCAAGTGTGCTAACTCTTTCGCGGCGCCGCCCGCTCATCGCACCGTCCAACGGAGGACCAGGAATGATCAAACCGTACACCGCCGTCGGCCTGATTCCCACCGTCCGCGGGATCCGCAAGCGCAAGGACATCAAGATCAACCTCGAGCACATCTCGCACCTGGTGAAGGCCGCGTCGTGGCTGTCGAGCCTCGACCTGCCCGTCCGCCTCATCGCCCTCCCCGAGGGGGCGCTTCAGGGCTTCAACGACGAGGTGCTCGATCTCGACCACGTGCAGTTCGCGCGCGAGGGCGCGATCGACATCCCGGGCGAGGAGACGGAGTTCCTCGCCGGCATCGCGAGGGAGTACGACGCGTTCATCATGGCGCAGGCCAAGGCCCGTCACCCCGACCTCAAGGACCGCTTCTTCAACGTGGGCTTCATCATCAACCCGCGGGGCAAGGTGATCCTGCAGCACTACAAGGTCTCGCCGCTGTTCCCGGTCGAGCATTCCGTGTGCCCGCACGACGTCTACGACTGGTGGGTCGAGAAGTACGGCCGCACGCTCGACGCGTTCTGGCCCGTCGTCGACACGCCGATCGGCCGCCTCGGCATCATGATGGCGAACGAGGGCTCGTACCCGGAGAACGCGCGGGCGCTCGCCATGAACGGCGCGGAGGTCGTCTACCGCGCGTCCTATCCCCACCCCGCCACCGGCAACGAGATGTTCGAGATCCAGAGCCGGGCGCGCGCGCTCGACAACAACATGTACGTGGTGGCGCCGAACATGGGCACGTACTACCTCTTCCCCGAGGAGACGACGCCGATCGACACCTTCGGCGGCCGCTCGTTCGTCATCAACTACAAGGGACAGATCGTCGGCCGCCAGGAGTACGGCGCGGGCTCGACGTACGTGGCCGGCGTCATCGACATCGAGGCGCTCCGCGACCACCGCGCCCGCGCCCAGTGGGACAACTGGCTGAAGGACCTGCGGACCGAGCTCTACCAGATCGTCTACGAGCGGCCCATCTACCCGAAGAACCTCTATCTCGACCGCGTGCCGATGAAGCACGCCGAGTACCGCGAGAAGGTCATCAAGAAGCAGATCCGGCTGATGCACGACCGCGACATCTGGGTGAAGCCCGAGCGCTGAGCGGGCGCCGCGGCTACCGGCCCGCGGTGAGCGCGCGGATCAGGGCGACGAGGGCCACGGTCGCGGCGACGACCGCCCAGATGGAGCCGCGCGGGAGCCCGAGCAGCTCCACCAGGGCGACGCCCAGCCCGCCCGCGATCACCACGGCGCCCGCGAGGGCGAGACCGAGCCGCCGCCTCCGCGCGCTCACCCCGACTCCAGCAGGCGGCGGAGCGCCGAGGCGACGGTCTCGACGTCCGTCGCCGACGCGCGCGACACGTCGACCGTCAGCGCCCGCGCGGTCGGGCTCCACGGGCGCCACGCGAGGTTGTCGCGCCTGAACAGCACGAGCGCCCGGGCCCCGACGGCGGCGGCGAGATGGCTCGGTCCCGAGTCGTTGCCGAGCCAGGCGGCCGCGTGGCCGAGCGCCCCGGCCAGCGTCTCGAGCGGCGGATCCTCGAGGACCATCGCGCGGCGCCCGAGGGCCGCGGCGAGCGCGTCGGCGGCGGCGCGGTCCGCCGGGCCCCGGTGGATCACCAGCCCGACGCCGCGTGCGCCGAGCGCGCTCTCCACGGCGCGGGCGAAGCCCTTCGCCGGCCACTGCTTCGCCGCGCCGCCCGCCCCCGGATGGAGCGCGAGCAGCGGCGTCGCGCCGTCCCAGCCGGCGCGGACCAGCGCCTGCCGCCCGGCCTCGCGGAGCGAGGCGGGCAGGGCCACCGGCTCGCGCGAGGCCCGCCCGTCGCCGCCCACCGTCGAGACGAGGTGCTCCCAGACGTCGCGGCGGCCGTCGCCCGACGACGAGGCGACGACGGCTCCCGGAGCGACCTGCGCCATGCGGCGCGCGAAGACGGGATCGCGGGCCCCGAACCAGCACACCACCCGGGAGGCCGCCGACAGCCGGGGGACAGGCTCCGTGCAAGGCTCGTCGACGAACAGCGGCTCGAGCCCGAGCCGCTCGACGGGCTCGTGACCGTCGACCACGCCGAGGGCCGCCAGCAGCGCGCCGATCCTCGGCTGGGCCGCCAAGACGACGGGCGCCTCCGCCCTCAGCGCGCGGAGCGCGGGAATGGCGAGGAGGACGTCGCCCAGGGCGCCGGGGTGGATGGCGAGCGCGCCCACCCGCGCGTCAGCGACGGAGGAGCCCGAGCACCGCGTCGTGGAGCCGCCCATTGGTGGCGAGGGCGGTTCCCGAGTAGATCGTGGGACGGCCCTCGAGGTCGGTGAACCGGCCGCCGGCCTCCTCGACGATCAGCCGGCACGGCGCGAGGTCCCAGGGCTTGAGGTCGGCCTCCAGGTAGATCTCGGCCTTGCCCTCGGCGACCAGGCCGTAGCCCATGTAGTCGCCGAAGCCGCGCTGACGGCCCGTCGCGTCGACGAGCCGGACGAAGCCGTCCCAGCGCCCGGTGGCGCGGAACAGCTTCAGGTCGGCGTGGACGAGCAGCGCCTCGCCCAGGTCGGCCGTCTCCGAGACGCGGATGCGAGCGCCGTTGAGGAACGCGCCGTGGCCGCGGCGCGCCGTGAACATCTCGCCGGTGACCGGGTTGTGCACGACGCCGACCGTCACCTCCCCGGCCTCCTCGAGCGCGATGAGCGTCGCCCACACGGGGATCCGGCGCACGAAGTTCCGGGTGCCGTCGATCGGGTCCACGATCCACCGCCGCTCGCCCGGCCCGCGCGAGCCCAGCTCCTCGCCCATGAAGCCGTGGTCGGGGAACGCGCGGCCGAGGATCTCGACGATGGCCCGCTCGGCCTCGCGGTCGGCCTGCGTGACGGGCGTCATGTCGGGCTTGAGCGCCACGTCGAAGCCGCCGCGGTAATACTCGAGCGCGATCTCGCCGGCCGCGCGCGCCGCCTCGACGGCCGCCGCGAGCGCGCGGTCGGTCACGCCTCCTCCCCGGGGAACGGCTCGCCGCGCTCCTCGAGCACGCGCGCGTACACGTCGAGGGCGTCGACGACCACCGGCATGCCGCCGTAGGTCACCTGCTGGAAGATCACCTCGGCGACCTCGCGCCGCGTGGCCCCGACGTTGAGCGCCGCGTGGATGTGGGCCCGCAGCTCGTGCGGCCGGTGGAGCGCCGTCAGCGAGGCCACGGCGCACAGCTCGCGCTGCTTCTGGCTGATCACCTCGCGGCTGTACAGCGTCCCCGTGAAGAACATCGACAGCTCGCGCGCCAGCCCCTTGTCGAAGCGCTTCCACGTCTCGAACCCGGTGCCGGAGGGCAGCGAGTGGAACAGCATGCGCGCGGTGCGCCTCGTGAGGTCCTTCCGGTCGGCGTCGTCGCTCATACGCGCTCCAGGATGCGCACCAGGGCGCCGGGATCGGACAGCATCGGCCCGTGGGCGGTGTCGAGGTCGATGGGCGTCACGCCGAGGCGCGCCGCGTAACGCGCGGCGCGGTCCGGGGTGACGGCGGCGTCGCCGAGACAGCGCACGTACGTCCTCGGGACGCCCATGGCGAGGAACCGCGCGAGGTCGATGGTCTCCAGCCACGGCGCCGCCGGCTGCGGCGTGAGCCTGGCGAGCGCGTCGACCACCCGCGCGTCGCCCGGCGCCAGGTCGGTCATCCACCGCGCGTGCTCCATGACCGCCGGGTACTGCACGCGCCCGGCGCCGGACGCCGCCAGCCCGCGGAACATCGCCTGCGTCGCGGGCGGCAGGTGGTCGAGCAGGCGGCCGCCGTGCTGCGGCACCACGGCGGCCAGGAACACGAGGTGCGCCACCCGGGCCGGCGCCAGCTCGGCGACCTTCGGGATGACGGCGCCCGCCATCGAGTGGCCGACGACGACGGCGCGCGCGAAGCCCGCCTGCGCGAGCGCCGTCGCCACGGCGGCGGCGTAGGCGCCGATCGAGGCCGTGCGCCACTCGTGGGCGCGGCGGCCGTGGCCGGGCAGGTCGACGGCGACCACGCGGTGGCCGCGCCGCTCGAGCCGGTCGGCGAGCGGCTCCCAGCACCAGGCGCCGTGGCTCATGCCGTGGACGAGCGCGAACTCGCGGCTCACGCGGCCGGGGAGGGATCGGGCGCCATGGTAATCTCCAGAGCGCGCCCACCATATCCCAGGACGAGGGACGAGACAATGCTCAACCCGCACATCTTCCGCGCCTACGACGTCCGGGGGCGCGTCGGGGCCGACATCAACGCCGGCGTGTTCCGCCAGGTCGGCCGCGCCTACGCGACGCTGCTGCGCCGGCGGAACGGCCGCACCATCGCCGTCGGGCAGGACAACCGCGAGTCGTCCGCGGAGCTCAAGGCCGCGTTCGTGGATGGCGTGCGCGCCGCCGGCGTCGACGTGGTGGACGTCGGCCTCGTGACCACGCCGATCCTCTACTTCGCGACCGCGCACTGGAAGCTCGATGGCGGCGCCAACATCACCGGCAGCCACAACCCCGTCGAGTACAACGGCGTGAAGATGGTGTGGACGGGCGCGGCGCCGCTGACGGAGGACGAGATCCAGTCGCTGCGCGCGCTGATCGAGGCCGGCGACCTCGCCGGGGGCGCGGGGACGGTCCGCGAGCGCAGCCCCCGCGACGACTACTTCGCCACCGTGCAGCGGCTGGTGTCGCTGCAGCGGCGCCTCAAGGTCGTCGCCGACGCCGGCAACGGCGTGGCCGGGCTCTACGCCCCCGAGCTGCTCCGGCGGCTGGGCTGCGAGGTGGTGGAGCTGCACTGCGAGTCCGACGGGCGGTTCCCCAACCACCTCCCCGACCCCGAGGACCCGGAGAACGTCGTCGACCTGCAGGCGAAGGTCGTCGAGGTGGGGGCCGACCTCGGCGTGGCCTACGACGGCGACGCCGACCGCGTGGGCGTCGTCGACGAGCGCGGCCGCCGCCACGAGGCCGACCTGATCCTGGTGCTGCTCGCGCGCGACCTGCTGGCGCGCCGGCCCGGCTCGAAGATCGTCTTCGACGTCAAGTCCTCGCGGTCGCTGGTCGAGGAGATCGAGCGCCACGGCGGCGTGCCCGTCATGTGGAAGACGGGGCACTCGCACCTCAAGCGCAAGATGCGCGCGGACGGCATCCCGCTGGGCGGCGAGGTCAGCGGCCATATGTTCTTCGCCGAGGACTACTACGGCGTCGACGACGGGATCCTGGCGTCGTGCAAGATCATCGAGATCGCGGCGCGGTCGCGCGAGCCGCTGTCGCGGCTGTTCGACTCGGTGCCCCACCTGCACGCCACGCCCGAGCTGAAGGCGATGTGCCCGGACTCGGAGAAGTTCCGGGTGATCGACGAGCTGGCGCGCGACCTCAAGCGGCGCTACGAGACCATCGACATCGACGGCGCCCGCGTGCTGTTCCCGGGCGGCGGCTGGGGGCTCGTGCGCGCCTCGAACACCAACCCCTACCTGACGCTGCGCTTCGAGGCCCGCACCGAGCGGGAGATCGACGAGATGAAGCGCGTGATCTACGAGGCCCTCTCGCGGTACCCGTTCGTGACGCTGCCGTCCGAGTAGTCAGCGGCCGCCGAGCAGCAGCGTCACGGCGGCGAGCACGTCGGGCGCCACCGGGCAGTCGCGCTCGCCCCAGTGGCCTCCCGGATCGAGCAGGACGCTCCGGAGGCCGGCGCGACGCGCCCCCAGGACGTCGATCGAGTAGAGGTCCCCGACGTAGGCGGCCTCGTCGGCCCGGACCGCGGCCCGCTCCAGGGCGCGGGCGAAGATCCGGGGGTCGGGCTTCTCCACGCCCTCCTCCGCGGAGTCCAGCACGAAGTCGACGTGGGGCGCGATCCCCAGGCCCTCGAGGACGGAGCGCACGGTGCCGTTCGAGTTCGAGATGACGGCGGTCGCGACGCCCGCCTCGCGCGCGAGGCGCAGCGCGGGCGCGGCCGCCGGCTCCGCCAGCGTGAACAGCCCGAACGGCCGGTTGAACGAGGCGCGCCACGCGTCGATCGACGCGGCGACCTCGGGCGAGCGCACGCCCAGCTCGTCCAGGATCAGCGCGACGTAGCGGGAGCCGGTGGCGCGGCTCTCCGTGGAGACGCGGCCCGCGGCGGGCGCGAGCACCTCGGTGTCGAGCCGCACGCGCGCCCGCCACTCGGCGCGCTGCACGTCGTCGGGCGAGACGGGGTGGCCCCGAGCCGCGAGGGCGCCGGCGATCGCCGGGTAGTTCATGCGCAGGAGGGTGTTGCCCGCGTCGAGGAAGATGGCCCGGAGGGCGTGACGCGAGCGCGACGGCATCCGCAGCGATGTTAAGTTAGGGTCCCGTGGAACTCAATCCGGCCCTCGGCCTCGCGGCCCGCTGGGTCCACCTCGCCTCCTGTCTCGTCGTCGTCGGCGCCTTCGCCGCCGTGCTGCTCGCCGGACGCTCCGACCGGGCGACGGCGCTCGCCTGGGAGGCGCGGATGACGCGCTGGGCGCGCTGGCTGCTCCTGGCCGCCATCGCCAGCGGCGTGGCCGTGCTCGCCCACCAGGCGAGCGTGGTCGAGGGGCGGCCGGGCGCCGCGCTCGACCTCGGCGCGCTCCGTCGCCTCGCCCTCGACACCCAGGGCGGCATCGTGTGGCTCGCGCGCCACGGGCTGCTCGTGCTGCTGGCGGCGTTCGTCGCGCTGCCCGCCGACACCTCGCGTCGCGCCGACTGGGTCGCGGCCCGCGGCGAGTCGGCGCTGCTCGCCCTGGCCGCGCTGGCGCTGCTCGGCCTCGCCGGTCACGCGGCGGCCGTCGAGCCGGCCACCGCGCTGGCGATCGCGGTCGACGCGACCCACCTCGTGGCCGCCGGCGTCTGGATCGGCGCGCTCCCGGCGATGGCCGCGCTGCTCTTCGCGGCCTCCCGCGAGGCGGGCGCCGACGCCCGCCCCCACGCGGTGCTGGCGATCCGCCGCTTCTCCCGCCTGGCGCTCGCCGCCGTGCTCGCGCTGGCGGGGTCCGGCGCGTGGACGGCGTCGAACCAGGTGGGCGGCGTCGCCGGCCTCGTCGGCACGCCGTACGGGCGGCTCCTGCTGCTGAAGCTCTCCCTGCTCGTCCCGATCCTGGTCCTCGGCACGCTCAACCGGCGGCTCCTCGGCGCGCTGTCGCGCGAGGCGGCGGTCGGCCGCGCGGCGATGCGGCGCCTCGCCGGATCCATCGTCGTCGAGGCGGCCCTCGCGCTGCTGGTCGTGGCCGTCGTCGCCGCGCTCGCGACGACGCCGCCCGCCCGTCACGAGACGCCGTCGTGGCCGTTGCCGTTCAGGCTCGCGCTGTCAGCGCTCCAGGACGAGACGGCGCGCGCCCGGGCCTTCGTGGGCTCCCAGGCGCTCGTGCTCGGGGTCACGGCCGCCCTCGCGGCCCTGGCGCTGCCCGGCCGCCGCCTGGTCCTGGCCGGGCTCGGCAGCGGGCTCGCCGCGGCGGGCGCCGCGCTGGCGCTCCCGGCGCTCGCCGTCGACGCCTACCCGACCACCTACGTGCGCCCGGCCGTGGCCTATCACGCCACGTCGATCGCCGAGGGCGCGCGGCTCTACCGGGAGAGCTGCGCCGGGTGCCACGGGCCGACGGGGGCCGGCGACGGCCCCGCGGCGGGCTCGCTCCCGCGTCCGCCCGCCGATCTGCGCGCTCCCCACACGGGCCAGCACACGGCCGGCGATCTCTTCTGGTGGATCACGAACGGGATCCCGGCGTCCGGCATGCCGGGCTTCGGCGACCGCCTCGGGGAGGAGCAGCGCTGGGACCTGGTGAACCACGTCCGGACGCTCGGCGCGGCGGCCGACGCCATGCGGCTCCCCGCGACCGCCGACGATCGGCGGCGGCTCGTCGCCCCCGACTTCACGTTCGCGGTCGGCCCGATGCCGCCGCGATCGCTGAAGGACTACCGCGGCCGCCGGCTCGTGCTCGTCGTGCTCTACACGCTGCCCGTCTCGCGCCCGCGTCTCGATCAGCTCGCCCGCGCGTACACGACGCTCGGCCTCCTGGGCGCGGAGGTCATCGCCGTGCCGCGCGACGCCGATCCCGACGCGATCCGGCGTCTCGGCGGCGACCCGCCGGTGCTCTTCCCGGTCGTCACCGACGGCGCCGCGGACATCGTCGCGGCCTACGGGCTGCTGGCCCCGACGCCCCACGCCGAGTTCCTGGTCGACCGCCAGGGCTGGCTCCGGGCCCGATGGGCGCCCGCCGGCGACCCCGCCCGGCCGCTCGACGCGCTGCTCGCCGACGTCCAGCGCCTGAACGAGGAGAGGGACGAGACGGCCCCGACCGCCGACGAGCACGTGCACTGATGCGGGTCTGGAAGGTCGTGGTCCTGCTCGACCTGGCGCTCCTGCTGGGCGTGGGGTGGGGCTACGCCTGGTGGGGGCGGCGGGCCGAGCGCCTCGAGCGCGAGCTGGAGCAGGCCCGCGCCGTCCAGGCGACGGGGGAGCGCGAGTGGCGGGTGCGAGGAGTGGTCCGCGCCATCCTGCCCGACGTCGGGATCGTCGTCATCAGCCACGAGGACATCCCGGGGCTCATGGCGTCCATGACGATGGGCTTCCGCGCCGCGTCGCCCCGGATTTACGAGGGCGTCCAGATCGGCGACGCGGTACGATTCACGTTGCGGGGCACGCCGCCGAACGTCACGCTGACGGCCATCGAGCGGGCCTCGTGAGGAGGGGTCCGGGGTGCACGTCCGCCTGGTGCTCATCGCGCTCACGGCCTGGCTCGCGCTGGCCGGCGCGGCGCCCGCCGTCGCGACGACGCTGTTCGTCACCAACACCAAGTCCGAGTCGATCTCGGTCATCGACACCTCGACGCTGGAGGTCGTCGCCACGATCCCGCTCGGGCGCGGCAAGCCCAACCGCGTCGCCTTCCACCCCGACGGCAAGCAGGCCTGGGTCGTCTACGACAAGAGCCACGACCTGGGCATCGTCGACGCCGACGCGCGGAAGCTCCTGCGGCGCGTGAAGATCGGCGGCAACCCGTACAACCTCACGTTCAGCCCGGACGGCCGCTACATCTACGTGCTCGACTGGGCGAGCGAGACCAGCAGCGACGAGGTCATCGTCTACGACCTCAGGACCGAGAAGATCGAGGCGCGCATCGAGGTGTCGACGTGGCCGGCCCACGGCATCTTCAGCCGCGACGGCCGGCTCTTCTACGTCTCGGGCGAGACCGCGGGCGACGTGTCCGTGATCGACACCGCCACGCGGACGATCGTCGCCCGCGTCGTCCATGGGGGCGGCGACGCGATGGGGCTCGCGCTGTCGCCCGACGGCCGCGTCCTCTACGCGGCGGCCGGCGAGAACAAGGCCGTGCTGAAGATCGACACCGCCACGCACAAGGTCGTCGGCGAGATCGCGCTGCCCGGCGTCGTGCACGAGGCGACGCTGACGCTCGACGGCAAGTTCCTCTACACGACGCTCCGGAAGACGAACCGGGTCGTGGTCGTGCGCACCGCCGACGACAAGATCGTCGCCACGATCCCGCAGAAGGCCTACCCGGACCTGGTCGTCATGGAGCCCACCGGCCGCTACGCGCTCGTGACCAACCGCTACGCGGACCACGTGGCGGTGATCGACGTGGCGAAGCACGCCCAGGTGAGGACGATCCCCGTCGGCAAGGCGCCGCACGGGATGGCGCTGCGGCCGAAGTAGCGCGTCCTGCGTCCGTGTGGCCGGGGCCTCGCTCCCGGCCCGACCGGCGGCTCAGCGCTCCAGCGGGTAGCCGCGGGCCATCCAGCCGCCGACGCCCTCCTCCAGCACGAAGACGTCGCGCCACCCCTCGCGGCGCAGCATCTGGTAGGCCGGCGTGACCTGCGGCACGGAGCACGCGCAGTAGAGGACGACCATCCGGTCCTTGGGGATCTCGGCGCGGCGCTGCTCGAGCTCCGGCAGCGGGATCGACCGGGCCCCCGGCAACCGGCCCCGGCGGAACTCGTCGGGCGGCCGGAGGTCGACGTGCAGCGGGCGGTGGCCCTGGTCGAGGAGGCCCCGCAAGGACTCGGGATCGATCGTCAGCACCGCGAAGAACGGGCCGTGCCCGGCGCCGGCGGGAGCGGCGAGCGCGGCGACGAGGGCGCCGAGCGCCAGCAGGGGCAGCGCGCGGCGCAACCCCCGCGGGCGGCCGCGCGTTGAGACGCTGGAGGGCATTGTGTACGATTCCATCGTGCCGATCCCATGATGCACCGGTCCGGCCTCCGCATCATCTCGTCGCGGCGCCGCGCGGCGAGCCGGGTCTCGATCTCTCCCAGGGGGTAGCCGATGAAGACGTCTCTCCGGGCCTCAGTCGTCGCCGCGGCGGCCGCCGTCACGGCGCTCGCCGCGGCGGCGCACCTCGCCGTGCACGCCCAGGCGCCCTCGGGGCAGGAGAGCCATGGCGCCCACGGCGGCCCTCCCGCGGCCGGCGCCGAGAAGAAGCCGCCCGCGGCGGCGACCGCGGCGCCCGCCATGCTGGAGCCGTTCCGCGTGACGATGCACGAGCTCCATCACCAGGGCGGCGTGCCGCGAGGCTGGAAGTTCCGGATCCCGCGCGGCGACGCCGCGAAGGGCCGGGCGCTCTTCGCCGACCTCGAGTGCTACAAGTGTCACCGGATCGCGGGCGAGTCGTTCCCCGCCGCCGACGCCGATCCGAAGAACGTCGGCCCGGAGCTGACCGGGATGGGCGAGCTCCATCCTCCCGAGTACATCGCGGAGTCGATCCTGGCGCCGAACCACGTGATCGTCCAGGGCACGGGCTTCACCGGCCTCGATGGGCTCTCGGTCATGCCGAGCTTCGCCGACAGCATCACGCTGGCGCAGTGGGGTGACCTCGTCGCCTATCTGGGCGGCCTCACCGGCGGCCACGACCACGACCGGGGGGCGCAGGAGATCCGGCACGAGCGGCTCGCCGGCGATTACCGGGTCCGCCTCGTCTACGTCCCCGGCAGTCATGGCCGTGGAGCGCACCATGGCCCGGGACACCAGCACGGCGGCCACCACGGCGCGGGACAGCAGCAGGGCCAGCACGGCCACGGGGGCCACGGCCGGCCCCAGGCCCCGGCGGCCGGCCATCTCATGGCGTTCGTGCTCGACCGGCAGACCGGCGAGGCGGTGCCCTACCTGCCGCTCAGCGTCACGATCGACGACGGGGCCCCGAAGCCGCGCACGGTGCGCCTGGCGCCGATGGCGAGCGCCCGGGGATTCCACTACGGCGCCGACGTCGCGCTCGGCGAGCGCACGCGCCGGCTGACGCTCTTCATCGGCGCGACCACGATGCAGGTCGTCGACGCGCCGCGCGGGCGCTTCAAGACGCCCGTCTCGGTCGTCCTCGACTGGCCGCCGAAGTGACCGCGCTCGCGTGGGCGGACCACGGGGCGGGGCTCAGGTCGGCGGGGATGAGCCCGCTCGTGGAGGCGCTGGTCTGGGCGGGGCTGGCGTTCCTCGTCGGCGTCGCGATCGTGGCCATCGTCAGCGTCCTGCGGCGGCGCCGGCAGCCCGAGGAATGAGGCGGGCGGCCTCGATCGTCCTCGTCGCGGCCTCGCTCGCCGTCGTCGGGGGATTCCCCGCGCCCGGGCGCGGCCACGCGGCGCTGGTCGCCTCGACGCCGGCCCGGGGCGCCACGCTGCCCGAGGCGCCGTCGCGCGTGACGCTGACGTTCAGCGAGCGCCTGGAGCCGGCCTACGCGCGGCTGTCGGTCGAGGACGCGAAGGGCGGCCGCGTCGACCTCGCCGACGCGGCCGTCTCCCGCGACGACCCGCGCCGGCTCGAGGTCTCGGTCCGCCCGCTGGGCCCGGGGACCTACACGGTCCGCTTCAGGGTGCTGTCGGTCGACGGCCACGTCGTGGAGTCGAGCTTCCCCTTCACCGTGCGCGGCGCGTTGCGTTCCGTCCGCTGAGCGGGTAGCCTGTGGGGCCATGATGCGGCCGAAGCTCCTCGGAGCGGTCTCGTCCTGGGCGCCGGCGCTGCTCGCCGTCGCCGCGCTCGTGCTCGCTGCCGGCGTCGTGCCGCACGCGCACTCGGCCGGCGGCCCGGCGCTGTGGAACCAGGAGCACGACCTCGGCGCCCTCGCCACGCTCAGCGGCGTCGCGATGATTCCCGAGGCGCCGGCGGCGGCTCTCGTCGTCGTCGCCGCGGCGATCGCGGCGCTCCCGGCGCCGTTCGCGCGCCGCGCCGCGCGCCGCACGCCGGACTCCCGCGCCCCGCCCGTCCGCTAGCCCTCCCCTCGCGCTGCTCGCCACGCCACGACGGACACCGGTCCGCGTGGCCGGGAACCGTCTCCACACCAGCGGAGGACCGGCATGCGTGCACGAATGCTCGGGTGCCTGCTGCTCGGCCTCGCCGCCGCCCCGGCGACGACGGCCGCTCAGGAGGCCGAGGCTCTCAAGAGGGACCTGGACAACATGCGGCGGCAGTTCGAGACCATGCGGCAGGAGTACCAGCGCGCCATGGACGCGATGGCGGAGAGGCTCAGGCGGCTCGAGGCCCAGCCGCGGACGGCCGCGACGCCGCCGACCGCCGCGGCGCCGGCGCCCGCCGCCGCGCCCCCGGCCGCCGGGGTGGGGCCCGCCATGGCGGCGGCGCCGGTCGCGCCGACGCTCGCCGAGTACCTGCAACCGCGGGAGCCGTTCGGTCTCGCCGGGCGGACCGGCACGGGCCGGCTGCTCTTCGACATCGGCGTCGTCGCCGACTTCATCGCCGACATCACGTCCCGGCGGGCCGACCGCAGCGACACGGGAACGTTCGCGGGGCGGGAGAACCGCTTCTTCCCGCGCGAGATCGAGCTGTCGCTCTTCGGCCGGATCGACCCCTACGCGCGCGGCGAGATCCGCATCGAGGCGGCCGAGGAGTTCGAGGACGGCGAGCGCGGGATCGAGGTGGGCCTGGCCGAGGCCCACCTCACGCTGCTCACGCTGCCCTTCGGGACCCAGGCGAAGCTCGGCCTCCTGCGCAACCGCTTCGGCCTGCTGAACCAGCTCCACCGCGAGGCGCTCCCGCAGCCCGACCAGCCGAACGTCCTCACGCGCTTCTTCGGCGAGGAGGGCCTGAACGAGAGCGGGCTCGAGGCGACGTGGGTGCCGCCGCTGCCCTTCTACCTCGAGCTGCTCGGCGGCATCTTCAACGGCGACAACGACGTGGCCTTCGGCCACGGCAGCCTCAGGGACCCGCTGGTGACGGGCCGGGCCCGCACGTTCTTCGAGCTGGGGGACTCCAGCGCGCTCCAGCTCGGCGCCTCCGTGGCGTCCGGCCGGACGGAGGACGACCTGCGCCAGGTCTTCGCGGGCGTCGACGCCAAGTACAAGCACACGCCGACCGGCTGGCGCCACCCGCTCTTCACGCTGGCCGGCGAGGGCATCTGGTCGTGGCGGCGGATCAACATCGAGGGCGAGATCGAGGTCGACTCCGACGGCGACGGCGTGCCGGACGCCACGGAGGCCGTCGTCGAGCGGCGCGATCGCGACCGCTTCGGCTGGTACGCCTATGCCGAGGTCCAGCCGTGGCGGCGCTGGGCCGGCGGCGTCCGCTACGACGCCACGCAGTTCCTCGAGGCGCCGGGCCGGGAGTGGGCCGTGGAGCCGTACGTCGCGTTCCGGCCGTCGGACTTCCTCCGCTTCCGCCTGGGCTACAAGCACACGGAGCGGAACCGGCGCGCCGCGCTCGACGGCGTGGGGCCGCGCACGGCGGACGAGGTCTTCTTCCAGGCGACGTTCTTCCTAGGCGCGCACCCGCCGCACCCGTTCTGAGAGGAGGCTGTCGTGACGCGCATCCTCGCCCTCGCCGCCGCCCTTCTCGCCGCCGGCCTCGCGGCCGGGGGCGCGGAGGGCGCGAAGATCCGCGTGGTGGCCTCGCTGCCCGACCTCGCGGCCCTCACCGAGGCCGTCGGCGGCGACCTGGTCGAGGTCGACACGCTGGCCCGCAGCGACCAGAACCCGCACGACATCGAGGTGCGCCCGAGCCTGATGCTCAAGCTCCGCCGCGCCGACCTGCTCGTCCGCAACGGCGCGGGCGGCGACCCCTGGGTCGAGCCGCTCGTCGTGGGCGCCCAGAACGCCAGGATCCTCCCCGGGGCGGCCGGCCACGTCGACGCCTCGCGCGGCGTGGCGATCATCGCGCCGCCCGGCCCGATGGACCGCTCGCGGGGCGACGTGCACCCGGAGGGCAACCCACACTACACGCTGGACCCGGCCACCGCCGAGGTCGTCACCGCCAACATCCTGGAGGGGCTGGCGCGCGTGGCGCCGCAGCACGCCCGAGTCTTCGAGAGCCGGCGGCGGGAGTTCCTCGGCCGTCTTGCGGAGGCGATGGAGCGCTGGCGGACGGCGCTGGCGCCGGCGCGCGGCGCCCGCGTCGTCACCTACCACGAGACGTTCACGTACTTCCTGCGCCGCTTCGGCCTCGAGCAGGCCGGGGCCGTGGAGGACCGTCCCGGCATCCCACCGTCGCCCGGCCACCTGGCGGGGCTCATCCGGACGATCAGGGAGCGGCGCGTGCGCGCCATCGTCGCCGAGCCCTACGCGGACCCGCGCACCGTCCAGCTCGTGGCCCGCGAGACCGGCGTGCCGGTCGTCGCCCTCGGCGCTCCGGCGGGGAAGCGCGAGGGCGGCGCCGGCTACATCGAGACCATCGACCGCCTGGTGGCGCGGCTCGCCGAGGTCCTCCGCTGACATGGAGGACGTGCTGCCGCTGCTCGCGACCCCGTTCCTGATGTGCCTGGTCCTCACCGGCATCCACGCCTACCTCGGGCTCCACGTGATCGCCCGCGAGGTCGTCTTCGTCGACATCGCGCTCGCCCAGATCGCGGCGCTCGGCGGGACGGCGGCGTTCCTGGCCGGCGCCGACCCCGGCGCCTGGGCGTCGTACGCCGCGGGCCTCGCGGCGACGCTCCTCGGCGCGCTGGTGCTCGCGCTCACCCGGACGCGGCGGCGCCACGTCTCCCAGGAGGCCATCATCGGGGTCGTCTACGCGGTGTCCGCCGCGGCGGTCGTGCTGCTCGTGTCGCGCGCGCCGCACGGCGCCGAGCACCTGCGGGCGATGCTCGTCGGCAGCATCCTGACGGTGACCGGCCGGGACGTGGCGCTGGTCGGGGCGCTCTACGCCGCCGTCGGCGTCGTGCACGCGCTCTGCCGCCGCCCCTTCCTGCTCATCTCCGCCGATCCCGAGCGGGCCTGGCGCGACGGCTGGCGCGTGCGGTGGTGGGACTTCCTCTTCTACGCGACGTTCGGCGTGGTGGTCACGAGCAGCGTCCGCGTCGCCGGCGTGCTGCTGGTCTTCTCGTACCTCATCGTGCCGGCCCTCGCCGCGACGGCGTTCGGCGGCGGCGTGGCACGGCGGCTGGTCGTCGGCTGGACGTTCGGCGCCGCCGTCAGCGTGCTGGGGATCGCGGCCTCGGCCGCGCTGGACCTGCCGACGGGAGCCACGGTCGTGTGCGTCTTCGGCATCGCGCTGCCGTGCGCGTGGCTCGCCGCGTGGCCGAGGTCGCGGCGCGGCCCTCGTCTACACCCTAATCCGAAAATAAATCAGGCGGCGATCGCATGTTCGATCCGCTCGTAGAGACGTTGAATGCCGGGATTGTCCGCGAGGCGCAGGCGGGTGCGG
>Ga0209172_10000958_pt1 | contig 69915 bp, 58 predicted proteins | sample LarsenN4metaG_FD_184113 | JGI IMG/M metagenome (GOLD analysis project Ga0209172, IMG submission 184113) | Hot spring sediment bacterial and archeal communities from British Columbia, Canada, to study Microbial Dark Matter (Phase II) - Larsen... ...
TCGGCGGCCTCTGCTATACTACCCCCATTCTCTATGTACTCTATGACTCGTTTTCTCAAGTCCAGACTATAAGCCATTCTGACCCCTCCCTCATAATTCTTCTCAATTTTAGCACATCTGGCTTCCCTCTCACTCTTATTTGAAATGACTATACTCCTTCTCCCAGACATAAACGCACTTTCTTAGTTCGCTCCGTCCATGATTACCCATTTGCTGGCTACTATTTCCTTTACCTCGCCCCAATGTCCAGATATATCGGCTAGTTAAACCGAACTGTTCCGCCATATCAGAGAGAATAATATCAACGGGAATTTCCTCACCAGCATAACGCACATTATCATTAACCATTGCGACTATTCCGCCCGGTTTCAGAAGGCGAGCCAATTCATAAATCACAAAACACATTTCATAAAAATAGTTTCGCACCAACCGCGCCAGATAGGAATTATTTAGCCCACCTATAGTCCTGTAATTCTCAAGAATAAAAATAACCTCTTGCAGTGCGGACTGATGATTAAAAACCGATTCAATTTTGGTGAAATCAGCTAGGCGACCTAATTTGAGATAAGATTGCTCAAGCAGGGCTTTTTTATCTCGGTTCTCTACAGTGCAAGAAAGCATGGTTTGACGTAATTTTTTCACCTCTTCACTGCTGCAACCTAAATAAACCAGCTCCAGAGCATAGGTTCTTGTGTAATCATAACGATTGGCATAAGGAGGAGATGTTAAGACAAAATCAATACTGCTTGCTGGTAAGGTAGGTAATATGTCCAGACATGAACCAGACAAAATATCTATCGGCTTTTCAAAAGGCTTTTCTAAGTTTTCTGGCATCAAGAGAGAGCCTTGTTTCGGCTGCTCTGTCAAATCATCTACCATCTGATGCAACTTTCTCTCAATGGCATCACGAAAACTCAGAATCGTGCCTTTATTAAAGGTTTTTTTGCCTTGAGAACGATTTGAGCGGGCATCCCATCGCAAATATTGGCCATCTTTGCGGGTGTAGCTGATATCCTCTAAAATACAGAAAGCTGCATAAAGCAGCACCTGCTGGATGTGAGCATTTTTTATATAGCGATGGCAATAACTGATGTAACCAACAAGCTGTTTTTCTTCATTCTCTGGGAAAGCACCACTGGTGATAGAAATATGCTGTAATACAGATTCTGAATCGTAGTATGCAGCCCAATTTTTTTTAAGAATTTCCTCTACTGTGATGCTGAATGCCTGGGCGTCTAAACATTCGGCGGCCATCCGCGCTTGCATCGCATATATGCCAACGGGTAGCACTTCTATGCCTTGGGTTTTCCACCCTAATGCTCTGGCGGCGAATAGAGCGGAACCACTCCCGGCAAAAGGGTCAAGCAATACCCCTGGTTGAGGCATCAGTTTGGGCAATAAGTATTGCACAAGCTGAGCGGAAAATCCTTCTTTGTATTTAAACCAACTGTAAAAAGGTGCTTGCTTATTTGCTTGAAAGCTAACTAATTTTCTATCAATATCGGGGTTATAGATGATTTTATCTTGGAAACGTTTAAATAAATTATCACGCATCACAGTTGGACTCCAGCAACCTTCTGACGGGGATTCTTTGTTGAGTAACGAGATATAGTCATTTCAGATAAGAATGAGACGCCAAGTGCCTGTATAGTTGCCCTCTATCCCCCAACCCCTTTCTCCCAAAAAGGGAGAAAGGGGAGTAAGACATAGGATGCCCCCGTGTTCTCGTTTCCCCTCTCCCTACCTGTTCTTCTCTCCCCTCTCCCTACCTGGGAGAGGTTAGGGGGTGAGGGCAATATCGAGTGTCTCATTCTTAATTGAAATCACTATATGTGAATAAGGTTTCTGGTATGAGCGGATTCATGGGTTGGGTTTCGTTCCTCAACCCAACCTACAGACTAACAACGCTTCTACAGCCAAATTCCCCAAGAGGAACTGGCTGCAGAAGCGCTAATCAATTGTTAGGAAACCGTTGGCTTAGAAGCGGTTGGGTTTGTAAACGATGAAGCTAATGGTTTGGCATTGCTTGATGTTGTCAAAACCAGCCACGCGGATGAAGGAATTAGAGTATTCTTGACGGCACTCGCGCACTTCGTTCAGCACTTCTTGGGGGCTGCTGCAGTTGAATAGGGGCAGCTTCCACATGGTCCAGTAGTGCTGTTCGGGGGCGGAGTCTTCGCTGAATTCGATCGCCGGGATGTAGCCCTGGGAGATCATGTACTGGATTTGCTTGACGATTTGCTGATCCGTCAGCGGGGGCAAGTAAGAGAGGGTTTCGTAACGACGCTCAATGGGCAGAGTTCTCATGGTTTTCCTACAATGGTGAAAAGTTATCAGTCTTTAGGGTCGTTAATATCTAACTCTGGGTGAGGAGGCGCGGCTCTATCCGTGGGTGAAAACGGTTCAGTAGCGGTCATCCTCTCCAATAGCTGTCTGCGCTGCTCCATGTTGTCCTTGCGGATGCCAGAAAGAACCATTTCGGGAATCAGTTCTAGGACATTTTCCGCGAGACTTTCCCGGACTGTCATAATCCGCAAGGCTAACTCTTTATGTTGCTGCATCAGCTCTTGGAGATAAACCTCTCCTTCCTGGAAGTTATAGCCAGAGGAGAATTGCCTAAACCAAATTGCCATTGGGGGGTTGGTTTCGGTCAACTGGTCGATGACCGTCTTTACCGCTTGGTAGGTAAGGTAATTTTGCACAATCCGAGCGGTCTGTTTGAGAACGAACTTGGAATCCATTGCATATATCCTGTACCGTCCCCCCCACTATAGAGCAGCTACTCTTTTAGAGTGTATCGACTGCTTCAAAGTCGAACTTGATTTCCTTCCACAGTTCGCAAGCTGCGGCCAGTTCAGGGCTCCAGCGAGCGGCTTCGCGGATGACTTCGTTGCCTTCGCGGGCCAAGCTGCGGCCTTCGTTACGAGCTTGGATGCAGGCTTCGAGAGCGACGCGGTTGGCGGTGGCGCCGGGAGCGTTGCCCCAGGGGTGACCCAGGGTGCCGCCACCGAACTGTAAGCATGAGTCATCGCCGAAGATTTCCACCAGAGCGGGCATGTGCCATACGTGGATACCGCCGGAAGCGACGGGCAGAACACCGGGCATAGAGGCCCAGTCTTGGGTGAAGAAGATACCGCGAGAGCGGTCTTCTTCGATGTGGTCTTCACGAATCAAATCGACGAAGCCCATCGTAATACCCCGTTCGCCTTCGAGTTTGCCCACCACGGTGCCGGTGTGCAGGTGGTCGCCACCAGACATCCGGAGGCACTTGGCGAGGACGCGGAAGTGCATACCGTGGTTTTTCTGCCGGTCAATCACGGCGTGCATGGCGCGGTGAATGTGCAGCAGAACGCCGTTATCGCGGCACCACTTGGCGAGGGTAGTGTTGGAGGTGAAACCACCGGTGAGGTAGTCGTGCATGATGATGGGCATGTTGAGTTCTTTGGCGAACTCAGCCCGCTTGAGCATTTCTTCGCTGGTGTGGGCGGTAACGTTCAGGTAGTGACCTTTGATTTCGCCGGTTTCAGCTTGGGCTTTGTGGATGGCTTCGGCGACGAACAGGAAGCGATCGCGCCAGCGCATGAACGGCTGAGAGTTGATGTTTTCGTCGTCTTTGGTGAAGTCCAAGCCACCGCGCAAGCACTCATACACGGCACGACCGTAGTTTTTGGCGGACAGACCTAGTTTGGGTTTGATGGTGCAACCCAGCAAAGGACGGCCATACTTGTTCAATTTGTCCCGCTCAACCACGATCCCGTGGGGAGGACCTTGGAAGGTCTTCAGGTAAGCCACGGGGATGCGCAGGTCTTCTAACCGCAGAGCGCGCAGAGCTTTGAAACCGAACACGTTACCTACGATCGAGGTAAGCATGTTGGTGACAGAGCCTTCCTCAAACAGGTCGAGGGGGTAGGCGACGAAGCAGAAGAACTGATTATCTTCACCAGCCACCGGTTCGATGTGGTAGCAGCGACCTTTGTAGCGATCGAGGTCAGTCAGCAGGTCTGTCCACACAGTGGTCCAGGTGCCGGTAGAGGACTCAGCAGCCACAGCGGCGCCTGCTTCTTCTGGGGGTACACCTGGTTGGGGCGTCACCCGGAAAGCGGCCAAAATATCCGTATCTTTCGGAGTGTAGTCAGGGGTGTAATAAGTAAGGCGGTAGTCTTTTACCCCTGCCTGATATCCGGATGATTTGGCTTGTACCATTTGGTATTTCCTCCTTAAGAAAAATGTGTATTTGTTAGCGGCAAAAGGCGAGGGATGCCTTTGTGCTTCACAATGGGGGGATGTCTCCTCTGGGCTCGCCTTCGGGAGCATCGCCCCACAGCTTTCTCGCCCTCAAATGTTAAGAAAAATAACAATCCCCAGCAAAACCCTAAAGCTGACGGTCAATCTGACTGTTCGCTTTTCTTGCCTGAGTTACTCTACCACATATCCGCTGATTTTTTATATTCAATTTTGCTTGAATATTTTTTTTCACGGATATTAGTTTTCATAATCTCTCCCTTGCTCCCTCCCCGTGGCATATCCTATATATCTGCCTGCCGCAACCACTCAGGCATAAGGCAGCAAGAGCATCTCAGTTTGGCGATGCTACCACATTCTGGTCGTGACCATACCAGCGGGGTTGGTAATTACCCCACCAGTTTAAGCAAAAATAACTAACACAAAATCAACTTACCACTGGGGGATGCCAAGTGAGTAATGGTTTGTGTATATTTATGTCTGCTTGATGAAAGTGGTTGCTATCCTCCTCACTATTTCCTGCCGATAATTAACAGCCCTGGACACCTGACCGGCAGAGATATTCTCATGGCGGTTAAACCAGAAAACTTGTCAAACCAGGGGGGTAGGCAATTTGATTCCTGTCCCGAAGAAAACTAGGGTAAGGCCATATTATTGGCTCATCCCACTGCTGTCATCAACAAGAGTGACAGGTAGTGGCATTTTCGTCAAGTAGGATATAGAGGAAATGGTTTTTTTTCTCGGTTTCGGGGAAACTTTTCCCAAGCGATCGCCAGCCACGGCGCCGCCGAACTATTTATCTTGTTCGGGACGGTTGATATATTGACCGTTCGGGAAAATTGTTACCAAAATCCGGGAAACATGCTCTTGACCGTAAATGGGATTGCCCGGTTTTGGTGGCTCACCTTTGCTATCCGCTTCAGAGGTGCTGACTGGAGCAGTTGCGCTTGCAGGCTCCGGCGCCACACTCTTGGTTTCCTCACTAGGAGTTGCTGCTGGTGTGGCAGAAAGTTCAGGCACTGGGGTTTCCGGTGCTGGGGACTCTGGCGCATCTGGCTGGGCAACGGCTTGGGGATCTTCCGGGAGTGCCTCTGGTGGCGAGACGATCGCTTGGGAAAAACGATCGCCCAGAACCGAACCGGCGGGGACAACTTGGAGCGGTTTCACCCCAGAGTTGTAAATTGTGGCCGTTGCTCCCACAGAAGCACGGGTGCCGATTTTGGCATTACCCACAATTAGGACCCCGGCTCCCAAAACTGCCTCCCTTTCCACGTCGATATTTCCTTCAAAAGCTTGGAGGATTGTCCCCATGCCAATAGACACCCCCGCTGCGATCGCAATCCGAGCATTAGCACCAGCCTGCAGGATGACTCCGGGACCGAGAGTGGCACTTGGATCGACCCACACATCCCCACTCATTTGGACTTGGGGGTTACATATTGATGGTAGGGGAGGCAAATACATAGGAAATCGAGCCTAATGGGGTAGCAAATCCAACGCCAGAGGCGCTGATTGATGGCGCTTTGGCGCTGCGCCATCAACCCTTTGGCCTGACCGTCGCTGGTATTAGCGAGTAGCCAGAGCTTTAGCGGGCCTTTGAATAATCGTTTCTGCAACGCGGCGCTTTGCCTTCGCATCGATACCGATCAGGCGCACATATTCTCCGGCGTGTTCTGCCATACAGTCTTGCAATTTGCGCAAAACTTCCCCTTCCTGAGAGGATTCGATCGGGGAACAGCTATGCCAAGAACTGGTCTTGAACCGACGCTCATCGGCGTGTTCCGTCCCAATGCGATATCCTTGAGCCAGCAGAGAACGAACTTGTGCTACCGTATCTGAACTCAGACCCTTGGGCGCCGCACCATTGCTCACCGAGGAAGGAGCAGGGGCCGACACTTTCGGAGCCGTGCCGTTAGACTTAGCACTAGCCACCGCCTCTCCGGGACGTTGGATAACAGCTTCCAACACGCGGCGTTTCGCTTTGGGGTCAATGCCAATCAAGCGCACATATTCCCCAGGGTGTGCGGCGATGAAGGCTTCAATCTCCCCAATCGCATCAGCTTCGCGGTTAGATTGGATGGTAGTACCGCTTTGCCAAGAGCCAGTTTTAAACCGACGCTCATCGGCATTTTCCATCCCGATGCGGTAGCCTTGAGTGAGAAGGGAGCGCACTTGCTCTAATGCTTCCCGGCTCAAACCAGAGCTACTAGCGGCGCTGGCGCTACCAGCCGCCGATGGGCTAGCCGTGCTAGACTTAGCTGCCACTGCATCACCAGGACGCTGGATTAACGCTTGCAGCACCCGGCTTTTCGCTTTCGGGTCGATGCCAATTAGGCGCACGTATTCCCCAGCGTGTTCCGCCATGCAGGCTACCAGCTCACGCAGTACATCCGCTTCTCTGTCCGCTTGAATCGGAGTGCAGCTCTTCCAAGAACTGGTCTTGAAGCGGCGCTCGTCCGCATGTTCGGTGCCGATGCGATATCCTTGAGCCAGGAGACTGCGCACTTGTGCCACCGTTTCCGAACTCAAACCGGTGCTAGTGGCAGCGCCTGAACTCTTGGCGCTGACAGGAGCCGCCCCTGTGGTTGCCTTGGTAGAGACCGTCTGGCCATTGGGACGTTGGATAATTGCTTCCAAAACCCGGCGCTTGGCTTTCGGGTCAATGCCAATCAGCCGCACATATTCCCCAGGGTGTTCGGCGATGAATGCTTCGAGTTCCCGAATAGCATCAGCTTCCCGGTTGGACTCGATCGTAGTGCCGCTTTGCCAGGAACCGGTTTTGAACCGGCGTTCGTCGGCGTATTCCGTACCGATTCGGTATCCCTGCATCAGCAGGGAGCGTACTTGCTCCACTATATCTCTGTTCAAACTTGTTCCCCCATTGCTGTAAACACCAGCCCCATTAGGTTTAACTAGCTCGTCTCGAATTGGCACAATACAGGCATTGTCTTCGGCACACCGGTATCCGGCACGTAAAGCCTCGTTAACCAGAACCACATGGTGTGCGAATTCGCGATCGGCAGCTTGCACATCCGGCAAGCGGTCTGCCTGCTGTTGATTCGTGATAATGGCTCCCGAGGGGATATATTTCCCCGGCGGAACTTCCACATCCTGAATCAAGGCGTGCATCATCACAATGCAGCCAGCTCCCACCCGGGCATTAAATACCGTCGAGCGGAAGCCAATAAAGCAGTCATCACCCACATAACAAGGGCCGTGAATCAAGGCCATGTGGGTAATACAAGCGTTATTGCCAATCCAGACCGAGTAACTGTTGCGATCGTCTCCGATGACCCGACCTTGTTCCAGACCGTGAATTACCACCCCATCTTGAATATTCGAGCTTTCCCCGATATAAAATGGGCTGCCTTCATCGGCTCTAATCGAAGTGCCCGGGGCAATTAAAACGTTAGCGCCGATTTTCACGTCTCCAATAATATTGGAGAACGAGTGAACGTAAGCACTTTCGTGAATCTTCGGTTCGGCCAAATTTTTCGACCAAGGAGTCGGGGGAGCCGCTTGGCTGCGGACTGCCATTAATCAATTCCTCCTACTTCGACACTCTCTACCTCGCTTTTGGGAGTGAGTCTCTTTGATTTGGAGTTCATCCACAACTACTCCCCGGAAAGCCAAAATTATCGATATTGTTCTTTTTTGCTGTACAGCGTGCGATTTTCCACCGTCACCGTATCAATAATCCCCACCACCAGCGCGTCCAGGGGGCGATGCTCGCTGCCTATATCAAAGCGAGCGGCACTGCCCCGGCTCACCAACACCCACTCATCAATACCAGCGCCCACAATGTCTGCTGCTACTTCGTACTGGGGCAAGAGTTCTCCGTCCTCGTCGATAAATTGCAGCATTAGGAGTTTTACCCCCGTCATGCTAGGTGCTTTGTGGGTGCTGACTACCGTACCCCTGACTTTGGCGATTTGCATGTTCTCTTTGCGGAGTAAATACCCACCGCACTAGGGTCTTCTACTGAGGGAGCGCGGTTCGCTGACACCTTCGCGGAACTGTTCTACCGCTTCTGTGTAGCGAATTGGGAGGACATACTCCAAGTTTTCGTGAGGACGCGCAATAATATGAGTGGACAAAACTTGTCCGCCATTTACGCGCTTGACATTTTCCACTCCGGCTGCTACGGAAGCTTGCACCTCCGAAACATCCCCCCGGACGATGACGGTGACGCGACCGCTGCCGATTTTTTCATATCCCACCAGGATGACGCGGGCAGCTTTTACCATCGCGTCTGCGGCTTCCACCACTGCGGGAAAGCCTAGGGTTTCAATCATTCCTACTGCTATTGCCATGAGTTACATCCAGTTTTTGAGCCAGTTTTTTTTCTAAGGGCGTTTGCATTTGCACCAACCGATCGCTCGGTCGGCGTAGCCATCGGGCGCTGTTTTCTGGCTAGATGGCTCAACCGCCAATTAACCATGAACAACGTCCTCGGAGCTTTTGCCAAAAGCTCCTCTACGTGCTTTTGCTGAATTTTGGGTTGGATTTGGGAACTTATCAGGCGCTAATAAGTTCGGAACTGTTCTACCTCTTCCGTATAACGGATCGGCAGCACATACTCCAAGTTTTCGTGGGGACGCGCAATAATATGAGTGGATAGCACCTCACCACCATTGACGCGATTCGCCGATTGGACTCCCGCTGCTACGGAAGCTTGCACCTCCGAAACGTCCCCCCGGACAATGACAGTGACGCGACCGCTGCCGATTTTTTCATATCCCACCAGGGTGACGCGAGCCGCTTTTACCATCGCGTCTGCGGCTTCCACTACTGCTGGAAAGCCTTTGGTTTCAATCATTCCCACCGCAATTGGCATCTTTTCTTTCCTTGTGGATGAGCAAAACTAACTAACTGCCCTTTTTCCAGGTCACATTTGATTGGAATCACTTTTCTCACTGGCGACTGTGGTTGTTGATGATTGGGTCTTTGGCCTATCCGGGCTGTGGTCAACCCAAACCCCATCCCCTACCACGGGTACACACCAGCGGAATCATTTCCAGTTGGCACAGAACTGCGTACCGGAAAGGGCTGTTTTGTAATGTCTGTCACAAAATTTCCCCTTTCCAACCCATAGCATAAGGAACATCAGTCACTTTGACAATATAAATCCTTATGATATTCTTAAATCGCCAGCTTAATAAAAATTAATATAAATAAAACTTATGTTATATATGGGAGCCCCGAAAGCATCCCGGCTGTTCTGAATGGGGAACTTTGCTTTATTGTGGACGGGAGCGGGGGTATTGATTGGTTATCTGTCCGCCTCACTGAGCAGGGGGTTTAAACCGGGGACCGGTGGAAAGGGTAGGGGGGAATAATTGATGCAGGGGCTTTCTGGGTCGGTGCGATCGATTCGGTTTTTCCAGATCCCGCCCTTGGCTAACACCCACTAGGGGCTGGGATTTGGCGGGGAGCCCGTGAATGCCTGGAAAGCTGCTCAATCTTGGCGCTAACGAGGAGAAAGTTGAGACAAATTAGCCAGGATATCCTAATCATACTACTAACCAATATAAATGTCAAGGACACTCATGGAAAAAACTGGAAATAATCCTCGCCGGGGCATCTGCCTCGGTCAAATGTTTTCTGCCGCCGCCAAAAATCGAGAGTGGCGCCCCAGTTAATATGTAATGACAAAGCTGAGCTTAATCCCAAGAACACAAGCATCTTGGGGGGGAGCGGCTGGGAAGAGAAAGCGCCTAGCTCTGGCTACAGCTTATTAAGTATAGACAAGGCTGATGCTATGAAAAGCGCTGTTGTGGTATATGGTGATGGCTGATGCGAGTGATAAGGCCAAATTTATGGTACTTTAAAAGTCTCGCTATTTGGGCGGAAATTCGGGAAAACAAATGTCATTGGTCAAAAGTACCTGGTCAAAAGTCCTTTGTCCCTTGTTCAATGACAAAGGACAAAGGACTTTTGACCAATTACCTTGGGACAAATCTGTAATTTCAATCAGGTAAATATTGATGAGGGATTTTCTGCTGGAGAGTTGCTGGTTTATACCCTTATACGGATTAATCGGGGCGGTTTTGACGTTGCCGTGGTCGGTGGGAATTGTCACCAAGACAGGCCCTCGCCCAGCGGCATACTTTAATTTATTAATGACTGTCTTGGCATTTGTGCATGGTTCGATCGCCTTTATCCATACTTGGAACCAAGAGCCACAGCAGTTGATATTGCCCTGGCTGCAAGTGGCAGATTTAAATTTGCCATTGGAGATTGAAATATCTCAGGTCAACCTCGGAGCGATGGAGCTAGTGACGGGCATCAGCTTGCTAGGGCAACTGTTCGCCCTAGGATACCTGGAAAAAGACTGGTCTCTAGCACGTTTCTATGGGTTGATGGGGTTTTTTGAGGGAGCCTTGGCAGGGATAGCCATCAGTGATTCCCTCTTCCTCAGCTACGGGCTGTTAGAAATGCTCACCCTGTCCACCTATCTGCTGGTGGGGTTTTGGTACGCTCAGCCTCTGGTAGTCACTGCAGCTAGGGACGCATTTTTAACCAAGCGGGTGGGAGATATCATCCTGCTGATGGGTATTGTGGCCCTGTCCAGCTATGGTGAAGGATTGACTTTCAGCCAGCTAGAAAGTTGGGCAACCTCTGTCACCTTACCGCCGGTGACGGCAACCCTGTTAGGTTTGGCATTGATTGCCGGACCTACGGGTAAATGTGCCCAATTTCCCCTGAACCTCTGGCTGGATGAGGCGATGGAAGGGCCGAACCCAGCTTCAATTATGCGGAATTCTGTGGTGGTGGCAGCGGGTGCTTATGTGCTGATTAAGCTGCACCCAGCATTAACGCTTTCTCCTGTGGCTCTGCATGTATTGGTAATTATAGGGGCGGTGACGGCTGTGGGCTCTTCCCTGATGGCGATCGCCCAAATTGACATCAAACGCACTCTCTCCCACTCCACCAGCGCCTACTTAGGCTTAGTCTTTGTGGCGGTGGGGCAAAGTCACGTAGATGTAGCTCTGATGCTGCTGCTGACTCACGCCGTTGCCAAAGCGCTACTGTTTATGACCGCTGGCTCCATCATTTCCACTACCCAAAACCAAAACATCACGGAAATGGGAGGGCTCTGGTCCCGGATGCCCGCCACTACTACCGCCTTTCTCGTGGGAACCGCCGGTTTAGTTTCCCTCCTCCCCTTGGGCACTTTCTGGGCGATGCGGCGATGGGTGAATGGCTTCTGGGAAATGCCCTGGTGGTTACTCACCATCTTGCTATTTGTCAACGCGATGAGTGCCTTAAACCTGACCCGGGTTTTCCGGCTGGTATTTTTGGGCGAACCACAACAGAAAACCAGGCGGGCGCCCGAGGCGCCTTGGCCGATGGCGGTCCCGATGGTGTCTTTGTCAGTAGTGGTGTTTTTGGTGCCTTTAATGTTGCAGCAATGGCAACTACTTCTAAGCTGGACTGGTCCTTGGGCTGCCAGTGGGCGGCTGGGAATTCAGATCGAAACCCCCCTGCTCGTGTTATCTGGCTTTTTGGGAGTAGTCTTGGGTCTGAGTATTGATTTGTCTCGGCGTTGGGTTCGTCCGGCGGCGAAAGTCCTGCGTTTTCTCCAGGATTTATTTGCTTATGACTTTTATATCGATCGCCTCTATCGCCTCACCGTGGTTTGGGCGGTTGATACTTTTGCGAAAATCACCTCTTGGTTTGACCGCTACGTAGTAGATGGTTTGGTCAACTTAGTAGGAATAGCCGCCATTTTCGGCGGTCAAGCCTTAAAATACAGCGTTTCCGGCCAGTCCCAAGCCTATCTGCTCACCATCATTATCGGAATTGGTTTGCTGTTCTTGCTGATGATGGGATGGCAATAAGAAACATTCGGATCCAAATGACAAAGGACAAAAGACAAAGGACAAACAACAAAGGAGTCAGGAAGAACAAATGCTCAGTGTTTTAATCTGGGTGCCCCTCATCGGTGCCGCGATCGTTGCCTGGTGGCCGGGAGAAATATCATCCCTTCATCTGCGGCGCGTCACCCTTGCTATCACCGTGGGTTTGCTGGTCTGGAATATCGCGATTGTGACCCAGTTCAACCCAGACTTGGACGGGATGCAGCTATCGGAATATGTGCCGTGGATTGAACAAATCGGCTTTAACTATCAAGTGGGGATAGATGGCATATCTTTGCCGATGGTATGTTTAAACAGCCTGCTCACAGTGGTGGCAATTTACAGCAGCGATCGGCATATCGATCGCCCCCGCCTTTACTACGCCCTCCTGCTCCTGATTAACTTCGGCGTTACCGGCACCTTCCTCGCCCAAGATTTGCTTCTGTTTTTCCTGTTCTATGAACTAGAACTCATTCCCCTGTACTTTTTAATCGCCATTTGGGGAGGTGAACGCCGCGCCTACGCTGCCACCAAATTCCTGCTCTACACCGCCCTTTCGGGCATCTTAGTGCTGGCCTCATTTTTGGGAGTTGTCTGGTTCAGCGGCGCCGCCACCTTTGGCTATGAACCCCTGCGGGAAGCCGTTCTGCCCTTGGGCACTCAAATTATCCTCCTTTCGGGACTGTTAGTGGCTTTTGGGATTAAAATTCCCTTCTTTCCCTTCCACACCTGGCTACCAGATGCCCACGTGGAGGCTTCCACCCCCATTTCCGTCCTCCTGGCGGGAGTGCTGCTGAAAATGGGCACCTATGGGTTACTGCGCTTTGGCTTGGGGCTGTTTCCTGAAGCATGGCAGGTATTGGCTCCCTGGCTGGCTACCTGGGCGGCGGTGAGCGCTTTGTATGGAGCATTAGCCGCCATCTCCCAAAAAGATATGAAAAAAGTGGTGGCTTACTCCTCGATCGCCCATATGGCATTTATCCTCCTGGCATTCGCCGCCGCCACCCCTCTGAGCCTCGTTGCTTCCGTGTGCCAAATGGTCAGCCACGGTTTAATCTCTGGTCTCCTCTTCCTCTTGGTGGGGGTGGTGGGCAAAAAAACCGGCACCCGGGATGTGGATCAGTTGCGCGGTTTACTCAACCCAGAACGGGGTTTGCCCCTAATTGGCAGTTTGATGATTTTGGGAGCGATGGCTAGTGCGGGTATCCCTGGAATGGTAGGGTTTATCGCCGAATTCATGCTATTTCGGGGCAGTTTCCCGGTGTTTCCCGTGCAAACCCTCCTGTGCATGGTGGGCACTGGCTTAACTGCAGTTTACTTTTTGCTGATGATTAATAAGGTATTTTTTGGCCGCCTGTCAGAGCGGGTGGAAAACTTGCCCCGGGTTTACTGGAGCGATCGTCTCCCCGCCGTGGCTTTAGCGATCGCCGTCGTCATCTTCGGACTGCAACCGAACTGGTTAGTCCGCTGGAGTGAACATAACACCAACTCTCTTATGCTGGGGGCACGGCGTTCTCAAAATATCGGTTTAGTGAATCAGGTTAATCAGACGATGACCCTACCGATGGCAAATTCGGGGGTAATTGATAATTGATATTATCAGTTACCACTCTTAGGTTCCTACGGACACGGCCATGCCGTGTCCCGGCTTTAGCCCAAACAAAAGGGGAACCCAAGAAAGAGGGCTAAAGCCCAACTACAAACCTGGGAAAGGGGGGCAAAACCCCAGGAACCCATACACCATACACCGATAATATTCCTATGGTCAGCATCAACCTAAAACCATCTAAACATCCCCTCGCCGAATATATCTACCACCTAGAAGCCGGAGCCGCCATGCTCCAGGATTCCCCCGGAAATGTTTTAGAAGTAGTCGGCATTCTCAAAAGTTATGGCATTGTTTTAGATGCTTACTATCGCAATTTGATTTATATTGCCGACCATCAGTTTTTGGTTTTATTTCCCTTTTTTAAATACTTCAATGGCGAAGTTTCTGTAGATAAGCTGCTCCGTCATTGGTGGCACGATAGAATCAATTTTGAATACGCCGAATACTGCATGCGGGCTATGATGTGGCATGGGGGCGGTGGCCTTGATAGTTACTTGGATTCGCCGGAATTTAAAGCTCTTGCTGAAAAGGCGATCGAGGCTAAATTAAAAGGTAATTTCGTGATGCTGTCTTTGCACAAGCTATTTCCCGAATTCTTGCCGGAACAAATTCGGCAATTATGCTATTATAGCGCTTTGGGACAATTTTGGCGGGTGATGAGCGATATGTTTATTGACCTGTCCGATCGATATGACCGCAAAGAAATCACTTCTATCCCCCAAGTGGTGCAGCATATTCAAGATGGTTTAGTCGCCGCCGCTAACAATCCCATCACCTACCAAGTCACCATTAATGGCCAAGTTTATGAAATCATTCCCCCATCTGTGGGCTTAACCTTCCTCATGGATACCGCCGTTCCCTATGTGGAAGCGGTTTTCTTCCGAGGTACTCCTTTCCCTGGTACGATTTCTTACAACGCTCAAGCTGCCCAAATTCCTTTGGAGCAATCAGATTTTATCTACGGGGCTTTGTATGCGGATCCATTACCCATTGGTGGTGCAGGCATTCCCCCCACCTTGCTGATGCAGGATATGCGCCACTTTCTCCCCCCATATTTGCATGATATTTACCGTCGCGGGCGCCGAGAAGAAGACGACCTGCGGGTACAAATCTGCCAGAGCTTTCAAAAATCCATGTTTTGCGTCACTACAGCAGCAATTCGGGGTTTAGCTCCCCATCCTCTGGATACTTCCGACCCCGATCAGCAACGTGCCAACCGCATTTACCTAGAAACCTGGATGAATCGCTTTATCCCGTCCCGCTTGGTGGATGTCAACCGAGGTGAGATGTAGGGGTGAAGAGATCGTCACCCCTACATCTCACCTTTTGGGAGGCAAAGCCTCCCGCCACCTGGTGAACCGTCCACTGGTTATGGGGGTGCAATGTGAGGATGTGGGGGAAAAAGCCGGACGCCTGAAATAGTTACACAGAGAGACAACTAGGGTTTAGGAGGTGATTTTAGGCTGGTAAGCGTAGGGTACAGAGGCGGCCAAATGTTTAATTTGTTCAAGCTCCAGACTTACGCGGGATTGCAAGATAGCTATTCAGCCAACCCTAATCTCAAGTTTATCATCGGAAACCCTGGGGAAAAAGCTGTGGTGACAGAGACGATCGTTGGTCCGCATCAAAAAGGGCGAGTGCGTTTTCGGGGCAGTTGGTGGTCGGCTCGCTGTCTGGAAGAGGCGGTGATTGCGGCTGGTGAAGCGGTGGTGGTGGTGGGAATTTCCCAAATCACTCTCATTGTCGAACCGATTGGCGGTTTTCCCCGTTCGTAGCACCCTCCTTTAGCCCTCTTAGAGAAGTTCTCATTTTTTGGGCTGAAGCCCTACTACGAACGCCGACAGGCGTCGCGTCAGCCACCTTTTTTTGGGCCGGTTCGTAGCCCCCTCCTTTAGCCCTCCTAAAGAAGTTTTCATTTTTTGGGCTGAAGCCCTACTACGAACGCCGACAGGCGTCGCGTCAGCCACCTTTTTTTGGGCTGAAGGAGGGTGCTACGAACCTCCGGAGGGCTGAAGGAGGGTGCTACGAACCTCCGGAGGGCTGAAGGAGGGTGCTACGAACTTTTGACTATTTCTTCAAGTAGTCCACCCTACTGATCCCCCGCTCGATTTCCGGGTCATCGGGGACTTGGTAGAGAGCGTACAGCTCGCCACCGAGACCCTTGTAAAATCCGGAAATCACTGCTGTTTTGCCGGTGAAAATCCCCACTTTATCACCCAAGGAAAAAATCACCCCCTGGTTATTGGTCGCCGAGGTGATGACTTCTGCGGGTTTTGGCTTTACGGGTTTAGCCGTTTGTCTGCGTGGCTCGCTGGTAGCCGCTGGGGTAGCCGCTGGAGTAGCCGCTGGGGCAGCCGCTGGGGTAGCTGCTGGGGCGGTTTCAGGGGTAGCCGCTGGGGGTTGTGGGGTAGAGTTGGGACGCCTTAAGGCAACGATTTCTGGTTTAGTCATCTTATATAGCCTGCTTTCTCTCAGGATAGCGAAACTGGAATGGCTTAGACTGGTGCTGGGGCAATCCCGGTTGGAGTTCTCGGATGAAATCTCCTATACGGATATTTACGTGAGGAATCACCCCAAAACAGTATAAGCAAAATCATTTAAAAAACATTTTATGATAGATTATAACTTATCCACAATCTTTAGTCAGGAGCATAAGCCTTGAAGCAGGTAACGCTGCATCAGTTAAAGGTGTTTGAAGCGGCAGCTCGGCATGGTAGTTTCACCCGGGCGGCGGAGGAGCTGTTTCTTACCCAGCCGTCTATATCGATGCAGGTGAAGCAGCTATCGAAGTCGGTGGGGATGCCTCTGTTTGAGCAAGTGGGCAAGCGTCTCTATCTCACGGACGCTGGCAAAGAGTTGCTGACATTGAGTCGGGATATATTCGATCGCCTCTCCCAGTTTGAGATGACGGTGGCGAACCTCAAGGGTCTGAAGCAGGGGCAGTTGCGCATTGCTGCTGTCACTACCGCTAAATACGTTATCCCCCGGTTGCTCGGTCCTTTTTGTCACCGCTACCCGGGCATTGATGTTTCTCTGCAAGTGGTAAATCACGAAGTTTTGCTGGAACGACTGCAAAATAACGAGGATGATTTGTACATTCTCAGCCAACCACCGATCGCCACGGACTTGGTTTGCCACCAGTTTCTGGAAAATCCCCTAGTGGTGATGGCGTCAGCGGATCATCCTCTGGCTCAGGAACAGAATATCCCCCTACAGCGCCTCAATGGGGAAGCTTTTATTATGCGTGAACCTGGTTCTGGCACCCGCCACGCGGTGCAAGAGTTGTTTGATAAGCATAAAATCAAGGTCAAGGTGCGGTTGGTGTTGGGGAATAATGAGGCGATCAAGCAGGCGATCGTTGGTGGTTTGGGCATCTCGGTCCTTTCCCGCCATGTGTTAGCTCTCGAAGGTGCTAACCGACAACTCACCATCCTGGATGTGGAAGGGTTCCCCATTACTCGTCACTGGTATGTGATTTACCCCGCCAGCAAACAACTCTCCGTGGTTGCCCAAACTTTTTTTGATTACTTGATTGATGAAGGTAAGACGATCGCAGAAACTACCGACGCGCTCAAAATCACCAGCAATTAAATCCCCCGCTCCGATCACCCGGGTATGGCAGGCAATTTCTTGCCTATTGTTGAGTCTCGGTTCTCCCGCCTTAGTGCAGTGTAGCAATAATTTAACCGCAGCACCAACCAACCGCCAACCCCCCACTATCCCAGAGGCGGCGGGTTTAACCCAGCTTGCCCAACAGCTAGCTGTTAGCTACGCCAGCAAAACTCCTGGTGGTGCCCTCCCCATCACCCTGACCCTCCCGCAAGGAAGGCAGGTAGGAGAGACATTTAGGGCGGAAATCGGCAAAACACTCGGCGCCCCAGTGGGCTATAAAGTGGGATTGACTAATGCTGCTGTGCAGCAGCGTTTTGGTGTCTCTCATCCGCTCTGGGGGGTTTTATTTGCGAAAATGCTCCTGGAAAGTGGCGCCGTCCTCAGCCCCGATGTGGGGGCACGCCCCATCACCGAGGGAGATTTGCTGGTGAGGGTGGCTGGAGATGAAATCAACCAAGCTCGCACCCCGCAAGAGGTTTTAGCTGGTTTAGATGCGGTGATTCCGTTTATAGAAATTGCCGATTTATTTTATGGTGAAGATGTGGCGGTGAATGCGGGGGCGATCGCTGCCATCAACGTTGGGGCTCGTCTGGGCATCATGGGCGAACCCATCCCCATCTCACCAACCCCCGAATGGGAAAACCGGTTAGCAAATATGCGTGTGGAAATATTGGACGCCAACGGCAACCCCCTCGACTCTGGCAACGGCACCGCCCTCCTCGGTCATCCCCTCAATGTGGTACTCTGGCTGAAAGATACCCTTAACGCCGAAGGCAAACAACTCAAAAAAGGCGACCTCATCTCCTTGGGAACCATCACCAAACCCATGCCGGTACAGCCCAACACCACTATCCGGGCCAAATACATCGGTTTAGACCCCAATGGCGCCGGAGAAATATTTGTCCAGTTTTCCTCCCGATCGCCCCTTTAATCTTTCTCAAGTCCCCTTGGTGTTTTAGTGGTAAACCCACAAAAAACAGAATTGCAAAACCCGCTAATTAAAAACCCAGTTTTTCCAGAGGAATGGAGAAAAACTGGGCGAAAATTTGCTAATAGGGTTTTTCCACAGGGTTTTGTTCAACCAGCTATTTATTAACAATCATCAATGGCAGAAGTAATTCCATAAATATCCAAATTATTAGGCACGCCTCTAAATTAATGAAGCGGATTTGTATTTAATCCACAATATTCACCCAACCGCGCCGCACACCGTGGATGATCCGTTTAATCATGCGATGCTCTTCTAAACTGAGGGGAGCTGCCGATAAACCGGTCAAAGTTTCCCACTCATCCTTAGATATGGTTTGGGAAACAGAGGCGCTCACGAACATTTCTTCTAATTGAGTAATAGAGGTCATAAATACTACCTCCGAATCTGCTTATCCTTATGATGGCGATTAATCTTCTACATTTCCTCAGTAGGAATGCTTGTTTTTGCCTTCGCGATTCACGGAATTTTTTTCTCCGCAGATTCTCGATATTGTTATCCGTGTTTTTACCTATAGTAATTTCAATTAAGAATGAGACGGTCAATATTGCCCTCACCCCCGTCCCCTCGACCAGGTAGGGAGAGGGGAGTGTGGGGATTGTGGGGAGTGTGGGGAGTGTGGGGAGTGTTGGGAGCGTGAGGAGTATGGGGAGTGTGGGGAGTGTCGGGAGTGTCGGGAGTGTCGGGAGTAATCTTCCCCCTCTTCCCCCTCCTCCCTCTCTTCCCCCTCCTCTCCCTCTTCCCGCTCTCCCCGCTCTCCCCTTTCTCCCTTTTTGGGAGAAAGGGGTTGGGGGATAGAGGGGGTTGGGGGATAGAGGGCAACTATGCAGGCACTTGGTGTCTCATTATTATTTGAATTGACTATAAATTCTACAGCTTGTTCTGAAAAATGTGGTACATCTTCAAATCCCGGATCCTCTCTGGTCGAGGAATTTAGGGTGAGGGGTCGAGAATGGCTGTACTAAGTCACTTTTGAACAAGGTGTACTGTACTAATTAACTTTTGAATAAGCTGTAATTGGTTCGGTTCTTAGTTGGGCTTTAGCCCAAAAAATATTAGGTTTGCCCAACTACGAACCAACGCTAAATTAAACTTGGGCTTCTTCCTGGACTAATTTGCTCCAACCCAAATCCTTGAGCGCGTTATTGCGGCGCAGAGGACGAGTGACCAACTCCAGGATATCCCGAGCGTTGGTGAAACCATGAATTTGGGCGAAGGTGAACTCGACTGACCATTTAGTATTGATACCGCGAGCTTCTAGGGGATTGGCGTGTGCCATACCGGTAATTACCAAATCGGGATTTAACTCATAAATCCGCTGAATTTGATTGTAGTTATCGGGTTTTTCGACAATTTTGGGCGTTGCTACTCCCATTTCGTGGCAAGTCTGTTCTAGGAGCGCTAGTTCAGCGGCTTGATAACGCTTGTCCATGTAGGGGATACCGATTTCTGGGCAAGTCATGCCGCAACGGATGAGGAAGCGAGCGAGGGAAATTTCTAGCAGGTTGTCTCCCATGAAGAAGACAGACTTACCGCGAATTAGTTCTATGTAATCTTCTAGGTTTGCCCAGATTTGTTGCTCGCGTTCTGCCATACCTTTGGGTTCGATGCCAAACACGGAGCAGATTTTTTCAATCCAGGCGCGGGTGCCATCGGGTCCGATCGGGAATGGTGCGCCGATGAGTTTGCACTTACGGCGACGCATTAAAGTGGAGGCGGTACGACTGAGAAATGGGTTAACACCAGCCACATAGTAGCCTTCTTCAATTACAGGCAGTTCGGTGTAACGCTTCGCGGGCAACCAGCCAGAGACTTTTATCCCGTGCTTTTTCAACTCTAGAGTGAGCTGGGTAACAACGGGGTCGGGGAGAGAGCCGAATAGTACCAGAGGAGGATGGTTGACATATTCGGAAGCGTCGGCGGCTACTTCTTCGTTTTTGCGCCCGAAGTTGAGGAGTTTTTGGATGGCGTTGCGGTCTTCTTTTTCCTTTTCTGGGGCTTTTTCGGGGCAGCGAGCGGCCATTGCTGCTAATACGGTGTCTTCCCCTTGAGTAAAGGCATAGTCGAGGCCGTTGGCGCGGGCTACCACGATCGGAATGCCGATTTCCCCTTCCAGTTTGGGGGCGAGACCTTCCAGGTCCATTTTAATAATTTCGGTGGTGCAGGTGCCGATCCAGACGATAACGCTGGGGTTGCGATCGCGTTTTATCTGCAAGCACAAGCGCTTCAGCTCCTCATAATCATTAAGCTGCGCCGAAATATCCCCCTCTTCTAACTCCGCCATTGCGTAGCGCGGCTCGGCAAAAATCATCACCCCCATTGCATTTTGCAAGAAATAACCGCAAGTCTTAGTGCCAATCACCAAGAAAAAGCTATCTTCAATCTTCTGATAGAGCCAAGCTACGCAGCTAATCGGACAAAAAGTGTGGTAATTCCCAGTTTCGCACTCAAAATTCAGTGCTTCAGGTTGCGCAACAGCCATCGACTAATTCTCCTCTTACTCGCTCAAAATTAACTACAAATCTGCCAGCAGACTAGAACTTTCATCCTCATCCCCAGCGATCGCATCCAGGTCAACCATATCCCCCTCATCAGATTCTCCACCCAAGCCGAGGCCATCTAGACCGTCTAGACCATCGTCATCATCGCCACCGAGGCCATCGATGCCACCGAGACCATCGTCATCATCGCCACCGAGGCCATCGATGCCACCGAGACCATCGTCATCATCGCCACCGAGGCCATCAATGCCACCGAGACCATCGTCATCATCGCCATCTAGGCCATCGATGCCACCGAGCCCCTCGGCGTCATCATCGAGGCCATCCATGCCACCGAGCCCCTCGGCGTCATCATCGAGGCCATCCATGCCACCGAGCCCCTCGGCGTCATCATCGAGGCCATCGATGCCACCGAGACCATCGGCGTCATCGTCGAGGCCATCCATGCCACCGAGATCATCGGCGTCATCGTCGAGGTCATCCATGCCACCGAGATCATCGGCGTCATCGTCGAGGTCATCCATGCCACCGAGACCATCGGCGTCATCATCGAGGCCATCCATGCCACCGAGACCATCGGCGTCATCGGCACCGAGGTCCTCCATGCCACCCAGATCATCGGCGTCATCGCCACCGAGGTCATCCATACCACCGAGACCCTCGGCATCATCAGCACCCAGGTCATCCATGCCACCCAGGTCCGTACTGGGTTCTTCCTCCTCATCGGCGAAAGACATAGCAGCGGCACCAACGGCGCCCACGGCTGCCACTCCCGCCACTGCGGCTACGGCTTGAGCAGTACCGCCCATTTTGGGCGCTGCCATTTCTGCCTCAGACTCATCACCCCACACGTCGGCGGCTTCTTCTTCTGCTGCCTTGGGCGGGAGTTTTGGTTCTGGGGCGGCTACCTCCGGTGGTTTGGCGGCGGCGGCTGGGACTGCCAGTTTTGGTTCTGGGGCGGCTACCTCCGTTGGTTTGACGACGGGGGTGGGCTGTTCAGTTTTAGCCGCCTGTGGGATTTCTCTAGCCTCGCCTTTGCTCAGAGCCATTTCTGGGTCAAAATGCAGACCCAAAACCTCAATCAGCTTGTCGGCATCGGGATTGAGTTGGGAAAATGGGAGCATCAACTGGGCCAGCTTGGGTTCGATCGCATTCATGGCGCCCAAGATGAAGTAGGCGCTTGGACGGCGGCCCCCGTCGGGGGTTTTTACCGGTGCTACCTGCATATGCAGGGTTAACCAGTCCTGGTTGGTTTGGAAATACTGCAACCACTTCTGCTTGAGGGCGCTGCTGAATTCTTCAAAAAAAGCCATAGTTTACCTCCCGAGAGTTGCTGAAATTAAGTCAGATTTTGCTGGTTGTTGAGATTACTCCTGCATGATACTGCTTTCTCAGCAACCCCTCCATCTCGGAAGTATCCTCCCGTATCCCTTTACACCATCATCAGGTCTAGGGCTTCTTCTTCCGTGGGGACAGGAGCCTTGCCGGGATTGAGGTAGAAGTCCGACAGCAAGGTAAACAGCTCCCGATCGGGCGAGTCATTCGGCACCACCCCTTCGGGACGGGACAAAATTTGGTCAGCGATATTCAAGTAGTAATCGCACACGTAATTTAAAGACGGGTCGCTCTCCGCCATCTCAAACAGCGTTTTGCCCTTCACCCGAGAAACCCGGATATCTTCAATCAGGGGCAAAATCTCCAATACTGGCATCGGCACCGAGTCCACATACTTATCAATCAGGTCCCGTTTTGAGGTGCGATTGCCAATCAACCCCGCCAGACGCAAGGGGTGAGTCCGGGCTTTTTCCCGCACCGAGGCAGCGATCCGGTTCGCCGCAAACAAAGCATCAAAGCCGTTGTCCGTAACGATTAAGCAATAGTCCGCATAATTCAGGGGCGCGGCAAAGCCACCACATACCACGTCGCCGAGGACATCAAACAGAATCACATCATATTCATCAAAGGCGTTCAGTTCTTTGAGTAGTTTTACCGTCTCGCCCACAACGTAGCCACCGCAACCCGCACCAGCCGGAGGTCCCCCAGCTTCCACACAATCGACGCCGCCGTAGCCCTTGTAAATTACATCTTCCGGCCACACGTCTTCATAGTGGTAATCCTTTTCTTGCAGGGTGTCAATGATGGTGGGAATCAGGTAGCCCGTGAGGGTGAAGGTGCTGTCATGCTTCGGGTCACACCCGATTTGTAGCACTTTCTTCCCCCGCTTCGCCAGGGCCACAGAAATATTACAGCTAGTTGTAGATTTACCGATGCCGCCTTTTCCGTAAACTGCTAGTTTCACGCTTTTGCTCTCCGTTACTGGCTTTTTATATTTCGCAAAGAATCTGGTTGTTTTGTCTTTAAACTTTGATGCCTTTACCTAGGCTGCTGTTTGCATTATTGTCCAAGCGCCCCATAAGAGTAAATAGTCTCTCGAAACAACCGGGGGTTTAAATCGCTAAAATCCAGTGTATATCAAATCATCAGCGATTAATTACCGTTGATGATTCCTGGCAAGCCCTAAAAATCCTAATTTATCAAGTTTATGTAATTAAATTATAAAATTAGTTACAATAAACAAAAAAATATCTTAAGGTTAGTAGTTGGGCTACACCTACAGCCCAATCTTGGGTTTGTAGTTGGGCTTCAGCCCAAAAAACGCTAGGTTTTGGATGGCTAAAGCCCAACTACGAGCCAATTAAGGGGCCCAAGGCCACGAGCCAGCATTCCTGCGGGACTAGGTTTGTGAATAATTATCAAGAATCGGATTTTAGGCGAGATTCTCTGGGGTGGGGAATGGGCAGAGGGGGAGGGCTTAAATCTTGAAAAACCATTGCTGGCGGTACATCCACAGCAAAATCAGCCACCAGAGCAAGACAGTGGCGATCGCAAAACACAACGAGCCATTCATCTGGCCCGCCCAAGAGACAAACAGGTGTTCATAAATCCAGGTTTTCAAACTGGGGGCGTCTTCACCGCTACCCAAGCGATAGGTAATGAGAATGCGAGCCAAGAAGCCAGAACCCACAAAAGCAAAAATCGCATTTAATCCCATCACCTCAAACGACCAACCCCACTGGCGCCAGTGGCGCACCTCGATCGCCTCGTAAATTGCCGCCAGCAGCAGTAGCGCCCAACCAGCGCTAAATAGCACATAAGAACTGGTCCACAGTTGCTTATTAATCGGGAAGACAAACCCCCACAACTGCCCCACCACCAAACAGCTCAGACCAAATAACACCAGTTGCCAGCTTGTGGCTGTCACTCTGGGCTGGCGGCGCAGCCATTCCCCGGTAAAATAGCCCACCAACACAGTCACAGCGGCGGGAATGGTACTAAACAGACCCTCTGGGTCAAAACCGATATCCCGGTTTAGCAAATGGTCTTTGGTGAGAATGAGACGGTCAATAAAAGCCCCAAAGTTACCTTCTGGGGACAAGTCCCCAGGGCCAAAACCCGGAACTGGCACCAATACCATCGCCCCCCAATAGGCGAGGAGCAGTCCCGAAGCCAAGGCCCATTGATGCTTCGGGGATAACTTCAGTATCCCTAGGGCAGCAATGATATAAGCTAAGGCGATGCGCTGCAACACTCCCAGGATGCGCAGGGTGGACCAGTCGGGCACCATACCGTTAAACAGCCAATTCAAGACCGAGGTAGAAGCGTTGAGTCCCACCCCGAGGGCGAATAAGAGAGCGCCTCGCCGCAGAATGCGCCAGTAAACTGAGGTAGCTGGGGGGAGTTCGGCGTGCTGATATTTGCCCAAAGAGAAAGTCATCGCCACGCCGACGATGAAGAGGAAGCTAGGAAATACCAGGTCTGTGGGGGTGAAACCGTGCCACTCGGCATGGCGGAAGGGGGGATATACCCATTCCCAGCTACCGGGGTTGTTGACCAGGAGCATAGTGGCGATCGCGATGCCCCGAAACACATCCAGGGAAGTCAGGCGCATAAACAGCTTGAGTTAATTAGGTATGAGGGGCTGACCAAATAGCTACAGCCGGGAAACTCTCCCAAATATACACTCCGGGCAGCAATTGGCGAAGTCAACGACAAAAAGCACCTCAAAATGGGGTTTAATACTGGCATTCCAGATTGTCCCGGGGAGGGGAAAATCAGGCAATGGAAGTGCAATGGCAAACCGCGAAAACTTACGAAGACATTATTTATCAAAAAGCCGAAGGCATGGCCAAAATTGCCATCAACCGGCCACATAAAAGGAATGCCTTTCGCCCGAAAACAACCTTTGAGCTATATGATGCTTTTGCCGACGCTCGGGAGGATCCCCAGATCGGCGTCATCCTGTTTACTGGTGTCGGTCCGCACACCGATGGCAAATATGCTTTCTGCGCCGGTGGAGATCAGACCGTGCGGGGGGAAGCGGGTTATGTGGATGATGGTGGCGTCCCCCGGTTAAACGTGCTGGACTTGCAGCGGCTGATTCGATCGCTGCCGAAAGTGGTCATTGCCTTGGTGGCGGGATATGCGATCGGTGGCGGTCACGTTCTCCACGTCATCTGCGACCTGACGATCGCCGCCGATAATGCCATTTTCGGCCAGACCGGTCCCAAAGTGGGCAGTTTTGACGGCGGTTTTGGCGCCAGCTATCTAGCGCGACTCGTGGGGCAAAAAAAGGCACGAGAAATCTGGTTTCTTTGCCGCCAGTACAATGCCGCAGAAGCTCTAGAAATGGGTTTAGTTAACTGCGTCGTCCCCGTGGAACAGTTAGAAGCCGAGGGAATTAAATGGGCAAGAGAAATTTTGACCAAGAGTCCCCTCGCCATTCGGTGTTTGAAAGCCGCGTTTAACGCCGAGTGCGACGGTCAAGCCGGGATTCAGGAATTGGCAGGCAATGCCACTTTGCTCTACTACATGACCGAAGAAGCCGCCGAAGGCAAACAGGCTTTTCTGGAAAAACGCCCCCCTGACTTTGGCTCATTTCCCTGGCGACCCTAATATGGCAGCAACTGCCAGGGGAGGGTTGGTCTAGGTGTGGGTCCCCAGCCACAGATATCAGCCGTACAGGCTCCTAGGTCTTCCCCAGACTTCCAAACAAAATCGCATCCCCAAAAGGGGAGCGAAGAAGGGCGAAGCATCCCAGCAATTATAGTCATTTCAAATAGAAATGAACCACTCGAGATTGCCCTCACCCCCATCTCCTTTTCTCTCTCCCCCCCTTTCCAAGGGGGGTAGGGGGGATGGAGAGGGGACGGGGGTGAGGGCGGAGTCAATCCCATTCTTACTTGAAATGACTATAGTTCTTTGGTTTTCGCCGCTCGATATCTGTCGGGATGCTTCGCCCCTACTCCGTGACATCCACCCAAAGCAAAATAGCATCCCCAAAATGGGATGCTATTTTTTCTTGCTTAGTAGATGCGCTCACGAAAGTTAAGTTTTATAAATTTCTGCCAATCTGTTGTAGTCACGGGCAAGTTTGAAGTGATTTCAACTAAATTCGCCCTACCTCGGCAACAGCAATTTTCCTTTAAGGATATTTACTTATTTACACCAACATCGCTTTGGCATCGCGGAGCGCGGGTTGGCGAGTCGCATCCGCAGCAGCACCGGGGAATTCGGTTGATTTTAAAGAACGTTCTAAAGATAGGATGTCTGGCAGCACCAGAGTTTGGGGGGGCCAGTTGGCGATCGTCCCATAGGCAACCCCCACAGCGGCGGTGACGGCTTCTGTATTTTCCCAAGATGGCGCAAACGGTGGGATCGCCAAGCAGCAAGCCTTCCACTTGCTTTGCACGGGGACACCCAGTTGCTGGCAATGTCCACCCCGCCGCCCCTCGGGAGTGAAGTACCGGCAATACCGACATGCGGATGCAAAGCAATTTGATGCGCTCATATGGGTTTCTCTTAAAAATCTGCTTTCTTTATTATCAGGGTATCCTCATATGAGCCCGGAAGCTGGCAAACGATTCTGGCTTGAGGGTTTCAGCGATCCCCAATCAATTTAAAAATTTATATTGTTTTTATATTTTCGTTAAATTTCGATACAATTGCCTATAGTAAATCAATTCTCGCATCAGGCGGTAACATATCGTTTTCGACCAAAGCTAAACGGGGATCAAGCTAAACCTTAAGCGCTACCAGGTCTGATAAAGCATAGTTTTAGGGGAAATCAGGGGAGAAAATATGCCCGGATTTTTCAGACCTGCTGGGATGGGGGTGGCGGCAATGACTGCGGGGAAACAGCAGCGGAGAAATCGGGATGCTCTCTCCTATGGCGATCGTGGTGGATGGGTTGAGTCGCAGTGGCGGGCTGGTATTAGAGAGTGCCCGCCCGTGAGAGGATATCTGGGATGATGAGGGTTAATTTTGCCCAGAGGTGAAAAAGGGAAATTGTCTGTAATCAAGATAATTATGGCAGTAAACCGGGGCTAACTGAGTGGGGATCGCTTTTGCTCGCCCCTTAATAAAGTCATAAGGCTGATGCTTCTGTAGGCGAGTTGGCTCTGGACCGGTTTTATCCCCATCCCCACCGTTCCCGCCTGCCTAGGGGTTAAATACACGATAAGAGGTTTTTTGTCAATAAGTAGAAAGCGGCAATGGTTATCTCGGGTAGTGGTGGCTGGGGAAAAAGCTATTTACTCGGACAAATCTGGTGGGACAGGAGAAACTGGCTCATTTGACCATGCTTTAGTGGCACAGAGGGCGCAAACCGACCAGCGATCGAGTTCCCCCGGTGGAGTGGGAGATTGACAAGTGGGGCAAAGGGGAAGACTGCCCCCAAGCTGCTGTAGTCGAGCTGCCCACTGTTGAAAAGCCGCCTGGGCTGACAGGGGCGATTTACCCCCAGCCTCAATTTCCGCCAATCTCATATGGCCAATGCGGCTGGGATGTTCCCGCCATAATGTTTCCGGGTCAACTACCCTGGGCGGGCTGCTCGGTTCAGTTTCTGTCCAACTGCGGGTAGAAAACTTGATATCCACCACCTCCGGCGATAGGTGGGAATTTAACTTAGCTAAAATTTGCCGTCTTCGCATCGTCAGGTCCTGAGACAAAGTTGCTGAGGATGTGGCTACCCATAACACCCGCCGATCGTCTATCCCCAAGGGGCGGGCTTGGCGTGCCACTGCTGGACCCACCACCGCCCCCCAGCACTGCAATAAATGCCGATATTCCTGTAGTCGCTGTCCCAGTGCGTCCCCTCCCCAAGCTCGCAAAACCTTAGCCAGCGAGTTAAAATCCATTTTTAATCCTCCCAAACCTGGATACTGCCCCACCTATCCCCAGCCATCACTGGCAAGATAGCATAGGGTGCCCGGGCGAAATCTCTGGAAAAACTCTCAGCAGTGCCATAGTATTTCCATGCTGGGGCACAATAAAACCAGAGCCAGCAAAAAGCCCACGGGGGAAAGCACCAACCTCCCCACACCTAGGATGAAATTGCCAGAATTAATTTTGTGCTGCTATGAACCAACCATCCTCACGTGACACCACCGCCACAGCGGCGCCAACCCCAAAACTCTCACCCGCCTTGCAGGCAGTTTTGGCCAGTTTGGATGTGGATATTGATACGGAACTTGCTCGCTACCGCCGCCAAAGACGGGGGGAACAACTTGAGCCCTCCTTCCGCACGATCGGGGGTGAAAAGGTGCAGAAAAATCTGGACTTAATCCAACTCACCCCTACCAGCAGCAGTCAATCTCATTCTGAGTTACCCAACTCAGCGGTGGCGGCGAGTGGGACGCCATTACCCCCACCTCGGGAGCAGTCCGCCGCCCCCACTACCTCGCTTCCTTTTCAGCCTTACACCAGCGCCCCGATCGTCCCCGTATCGGGCAATGGTGCCGCATCACCAGAAGCATCCCACACCAGAAGGGTGGAACCAGAGGTGGTAACAACAGAACCGGATGATTATTTAGAATCCTCCGAGGTACTGCTCAAAAGTATCGATGAAGAAAATTCCCGCAATATTTCGCCAGAGCTGGCTACCACCAGCCGCCGGAAGTCGAAAAACTTCCTGACACCTTTAACTGTGGGTAGTGCCCTGCTGTTTGTCGCCGCCAGTGGCACTCTCGCCTATGCGCTACTTAATGGTGGCGGCGGCGGTAATTGGAGCCTCAAGCGTCTGTGGCCTGGGGAGTCTCCGGCTCCTACTACTGCTGTCACACAGCCAACTCCCAACCCAGTGGCTAACGCTGAGCCGAAATCGCCGAATCTCGCCCGCCGGGAGTTCGTACCTCTGGATGTGGAGACCTTGGGGACTTTGGACGATGGCGAGTCTTCCTTGCCCACCCCAGCACCAGCTCAGGCACCGGCTTTGGTGGCGACAGCGCCCCAAACTCCGCCCCCTGCTGGCTCCTTGCCAGAGGTTGCAGTAGCCACAGCTCCCCCAGTTCCGGGCACGGCGCCGACGCTGCCTAATGCTGGGGGTTTGGAAAATATTAATACCATCTTGTTGCCGGAGTCGGTGAAGCAAAAACCGACGCCACCGGCTCCGGGGGTTAGCCCAACGGCGGCGGCGACGGCGCCCGCTGTACCGGCTGACTTGGCTGTGCCCCAATTTTATTATCTGCTGATGGAATATAAAAGTGATGCGAGTCTGAGGCAGGCGCGAGATTGGGTGCCGGATGCTTATGTGCGGGAGTTTCCCGTGGGGGTAAGGATTCAGTTGGGGGCTTATGATGATGAGCCGACGGCGAAGGAAGTGGCGGCAGAACTGCAGCAGTATGGGCTGCCAGTGGTGATATATAAGCCTTGATGTTAATTGGGGGTCAGCATTTCTGGCCCCATGCGATACCATAGAATCAGAGGGCACCGAAACACGAAGGCGCCACCACTGCCTAGTAGAAGCAATGGAAGGGAATTCGGTATGGGATTGATTGACCGGATTGTGCGGGTGATTCGCGCCAATATCAGCAGCTTGGTTGCCAATAGCGAAGATCCAGAAAAGGTCCTGGAGCAGACGCTCTCTCAGATGCAGGATGAGTTGGTGCAACTGCGGCAGGCTTTGGCGGGAGCGATCGCCACGCAAAAGCGCACGGAAAGACAGCACGACCAAGCCCGCTCCACCGCTGATGAATGGTATCGTCGTGCAGAATTGGCTTTGCTCCAAGGGGATGAAAAGTTGGCGCGGGAAGCTCTCAGGAGGCGTCAATCTTATCAGGAAACTGTGGTTGTGTTGGGGGGTCAACTCCAGCAGCAATTTACGGTGGTGGACAAGCTGAAACAAAATACGCGCTCTTTGGAAGCGAAAATCGCTGATGTGAAGACGAAAAAGGACCTTTACATCGCCCGGGCTCGATCGGCAAGGGCTTCGGCAAAACTTGCAGAAATGCTCGGACAGCTTGATGGTGGCAGTGGTTCTGTCTCGGCGTTCGATCGGATGGAGGATAAAGTTATTGAGTTGGAAGCTCGCTCTGCTGCTTTTGGGGAACTGGCGGGCGAAGACTGGGAGCAAAAATTTGCGGCTCTGGAAACTGCCAGCGATCGGGTAGAAACGGATCTGGCAGGGCTCAAAGCCCAAGTCTTGTCTGGCACCAGCCAACCCGCTTCCCCTCCCACTCCCCCTGCGGCTACGACCCCAGGGGATATTGACAGCGAGTTGGAAAAAATTCGCTCTCATATGAATAATCAACATAAAGTTGATACATAAAAGGAAGGCAAGAGATTTGCTCACATGACTAAACCATCCGATGCCAAAATCTGCGGCTGTTGTCGCTCGCCCGTCTCAATTAATTGCCCACTTTGTCCCGATTCCCAAATCAAGTTTTTACACTAGATAAAGATGGGCTTGGCCTGAAACTGCTGCCATCGGTTTGGAGATTGGCTATTGGGCAGACCCACCTGGCCAGTGGGTTGACCTCATCCCTGCCACCCAGCCAGATCATTTCAGAAAAGTTAGTTGTCAACCTCAATAAGGAAAAATAGAGTCATGGGATTGTTCGATCGCATTGCCCGCGTAATTAAGGCTAACCTTAACGACCTGGTGAACAAGGCGGAAGACCCAGAAAAAATTCTGGAGCAATCGATTATCGATATGCAGGAAGACCTGGTGCAACTGCGTCAGGCGGTGGCGACGGCGATCGCTACGCAAAAAAGAACTCAAAAACAGCACGAGCAGGCTCTGACCGAAGCCAATACCTGGCAGCAGCGGGCCCAGCTCGCTCTGCAAAAAGGGGATGAAAATTTGGCGCGGGAAGCCTTGGTACGCAAGAAATCTCACGCGGAAACCGCCGAGACTATGAAAGTGCAGCTCGATACCCAAAGTGGTCAGGTGGAAAGTCTCAAGCGTAACTTGATCGCCTTGGAAAGCAAAATTTCTGAAGCGAAGACGAAGAAAAACATGCTCAAGGCTCGGGCGCAAGCGGCGAAAGCCCAAGAGCAGTTGCAAAGTACGATCGGCTCGATGAATACTGGTAGTGCAATGGCAGCCTTCGAGCGGATGGAGGAGAAGGTGTTGCAGATGGAAGCTCGCTCCCAAGCCTCTGCGGAACTGGCGGGGTCCGGTCTCGAGCAACAGTTCGCCATGCTGGAAGCCGGGAACAATGTGGATGATGAACTAGAGCAGATGAAGCGCCAGCTAAGTGGCGGTAGCGTCAACCAAAGCCAACTCCCTGCCTCTGGGGCAACCACTAGCCCGAAAAAAGCCGTAACCGGGCTTGACGAGTTGGAGGAGTTACGCAAGCAGCTAGATCAACCCTAGTCTCGGGAGCCTGACGAGCCGCTGGGGGCAAAAGTCCTGGCGGCTGCTTGAGGTGCTGTGCCCAGTCATGTTAAAGTGAAGTAGTCTGGGCTACTTCCCTGGGAAATTGGGAGTAGCACGGGACCAGGGGGTTTTGCACTTGGAATTATTATGATAGTGAGTGGGATGAGCAGCAGTATTATTTCAATTCAAGAGGCAGAATTAGACACCGCGATCCACAGCGCCGCTACGCCGGTGTTGTTTTATTTTTGGGCGAGTTGGTGCGGTCCATGTAAGTTGGTGTCGCCATCAGTGGAATGGGCGGCGAGCAATTATGGCGATCGACTCACAGTGATCAAAATGGAAGTGGACGCCAACCCCCAAACGGTAAAGCAGTACAAAGTGGAAGGCGTGCCAGCTTTGCGCCTGGTCAAGGACGGAGTGGTGCTGGTCAACTATGAGGGCGCCATTACCAAAGCCAAACTAGCCGCTTTACTAGAACCCCACTTATAAAAAAGATATTCTGACTCGGAGGAAGCCTTTATGGCTTCGCAGTTTATCCGAGAAAGGTTAAAAAGAGAAAAAAAATGCAGTTTGCTAAACGTTTAGAGCCCCTGCGCTCCAATGTCTTCGCCCAAATGGACAATGCTAAGGCCAAGGCAAGGGCCGCTGGGCATCAGGTCATCGATTTGTCTCTGGGGTCTTCCGACCAGCCTACCCCTAAGCAGGCTTTAGAAGCGATCGCCGCTTCTCTGACTGACACTACCACCCACGGCTATATGCTCTTCCACGCCACCAAGGAGTTTCGGGAAGTGGCGGCCCGGTGGTATGAGCAAAAATATGGTGTGGCGGTTGATCCAGAAACGGAAGTCCTTCAGCTCATCGGTTCTCAAGAAGGAACCGCCCATTTACCCCTGGCAGTTCTCAACCCAGGGGATTTTGCCCTGCTGATGGATCCGGGCTACCCCTCCCACGCTGGGGGTGTTTATCTGGCTTCCGGTCAAATTTACACCATGCCGCTGCGGGCAGAAAATGGCTTTTTGCCCGTGTTTGGGGATATCCCGGCGGCGGTTCTCGCCCAAGCCAGGATGATGGTTCTGAGCTATCCCCACAACCCCACCAGTGCGATGGCACCTTTGTCGTTTTTTGAAGAGGCGGTGGCTTTCTGTCAGCGACACGACTTGGTGTTAGTTCACGACTTCCCTTATTGTGATTTGGTGTTTTCTGAGTCGGTGCCTTCAGTATTGCAGGCGGACCGGGATAAAACTGTGTCCATTGAGTTTTTCACCATGTCGAAGTCGTACAATATGGGCGGCTTCCGCATCGGTTTTGCCATTGGTAATGCGGAATTGATTCGGGCTCTGCGCAATGTGAAGGCGGCGATCGACTTCAACCAGTACCGGGGCATCCTCAATGGGGCGATCGCCGCCCTCACCGGCTCCCAAGACTGCGTAACCGCCACCGTGGAAACCTACCGCCGCCGTCGCGATACCTTCGTCGGAGCCCTCAACCGCATCGGCTGGTCTGTCCCCCTACCCCAGGCAACCATGTACGTCTGGGCCAAACTCCCATCCCCTTGGGAGCAAGATTCCATCGGTTTCTGCCTCCAAATGGTAGAAGCTACCGGTATCGCCGCCTCCCCCGGAGCCGGTTTTGGCAAAGCAGGCGAGGGATATGTACGCTTCGCTCTCGTCCACGAACCCCCAGTGTTAGAAGCCGCCGTGGCTAAAATTGGCACCTTTTTGCGCAGTACCAATTCTATCCCCGCCGTACCCGAGGCGGCCACTGCAGGGATTTAAATTTTCGCAGTCCCTGGAATCAGAAGCCCGGTTTCTGCACAGAAGCCGGGTTTTTGGTTTTTATCTTCCCAGTTGCCACAGTAGGACAGGAGAGTAACCGCTAGAGCATAAATTCAATCCCGCTCTCACCCCTACCAACTTTGCCAAATCTTTAATAAAATTCACGCTTAATCAACTCTAACTTTACGTCCCCTTTCGATAAGTAGATATAACATGGAATTAATGGGAGTAGTAGTCACAGTACCGGCAATTCAAGAATTACCCCTACAATGCCGAGAAAGCTCCTACCCAACCCCCGACCCCCCCGCCAAACTTTCTGGAGACCTACCATGACCACACTAACCCAAAAATTACTCATCGGTAGCATCGCCGCTGCCGCCACCCTCGCCGCTGCTCCCGCTTTCGCTGGTTCCTTCACCGTCAGCGGCACTGATTACTACTTATATGATGTGAGAGATAGTAACGGGGACGGGGTGCTTGACCAAACCTACCGCAACTCTAGCGCCAGCTTGGATGCTATCTTAGCTGGTAACAAGAGCAACCCTGGCGGCAACATCGAGTTATTCGCGAGCAGCGAACGCGCAGGCACGAACTTCTTTGCTCCCCAAGTCACCCTCAGTGGTCAAGTGGGCAGCCAAACTCTGACTCTGAGCAGTCTCAACGCTAATGACTGGTTCTCTACAGGAAGCGGGAATAATTATACTTATTCCGGCAATACCCTGGCCACTCGCTGGTTTAACTCCCTGCTCACTGCTGCTGGTCAAGGCGGGATTGTGAATAAAGCTCTCGGTCAGCTTGCTTTTAACCAGTTTCTCAATGGCGGCGGCTTCCAGCGCAGTTCCGACCCCAATATCTCATATATTGACCACAGCGCGGGTAAAATCAACATTGGTTTGGCTGGTCACTACAATATGAAGGATGTGTATAACTACGCCTTCATTCCCAATGGTTTCCAAGCCAGTGAAGTGGTGAAGTACACCTACGGTGGCGTAACTCAATACTTGTACAACTTTAACGCCACGGCTACGGGGTTAAAAGAACTCAGCGATGGGAAGTCCCACAGTGGTAACTATGAAGTGACTGTGGCAGTGATTCCTGAACCTTCCACAATGGTGGGTTTGATGTCTCTCGGTGGAATACTTGCCGCTACCAAAAAGCGCAAGGCGGTTAAAGAATCCTAGGCAAATGGTAGGGTGGGCAATTGCCCACCCTACAGCTTTTGATTGCTGGCTACAGAAAACCGCTAGATTAAACTCGCGAGAGCAGGTCAAGGGCGAGGAATTCGCTTTGGTCTTGGTTGAGGCTAGGTGGTAAGCTGAGGTGGCGATTGTCGGCTATTACTCCTCTGCCATCTTTACCACAGGCGAATAGGGGTTGCCCAGGGATAGCACTAAAGCTGGGACAGTTGCCGTAGGTGCAATCTATGGCGGCATAATATTTGTTTTCATCTTTGCTCTTGACGCATTTGGCCCAAGCCTCTGGGTCCACACCGGAAGGGGAACATTGGAGGACTAAACCCAAACCGATGGCTTTAAAGGCACAGTCAGCGTTGACATAACAGCCGTTTTTCTGGAATGTCCCTAACCAACCATCATTAGATTGGGGGTCTGTACCATCGACAAACAGACTATCCATTTGCTCGGGGTTGTCGAGTAGGTCTTGGGGGCCGATGCTCAGGACGCCGGAGAGCATCTCTACCAGTTCGGTTTGTTGGGAGTCCAGAGGTTGGCCGTTGTAGATTAGTTGGCTGTCGGTGTTGCCGCCATCACCCATTGGCGGGAATGATTGTGCTGCTGCTTTACCGGTGGTTGCCCACATCAGGAATGCTGCGGAGGCGATCGCCGTTACTATCTTGTTCATTTAAATCTCCGTTATTGCCTGCGAAGTATCAATATTGGTTCTGTCTGTGCATGGCTGGAACCGTGACAACCGGCACTGGGGAGCGCCAAAACAGCCGATCGCCTCCTGCAAAAGCCATGCACAGCATTTGTAGGGGATGTAGAAGCGAGTTAGTTGCTAGCCGCACTCCACATAACCCGATCTTAACCGGGGAAAACGGGAAGGTCAACGGGGCAAAGGGGCGAAAAGCCCTTTATTTGTGGGAATTTCGATGAATTTTTGGTAAAGATTTTCCCAGCGTCAGGGAGGAGGTATCTTTGGGGTATCTTTGTGGCTCTGCCAAAGGGGAGAATTTGCCGCTCTTGCCCTTTGGGGCTAAAATGCAGATGCGGCATCGCCAAGACCAGTGTTAAGGTTCTGTCTTGAGGTGCGATCATGCCACACCTAGGCGACAACAGAGAACAAGGTAAATATGAAAGCAACTGATAGCGAGCTAATTTCTCGGCAAGCGTCTCGCCTCCTAAAACAGGCGGGGACAGTGCTAATTGTCATCTCACTTTTAGACTTAGTAATGTTGCCTTTTCCTTTGGAGTTGGGGGACGTGCGGTGGCGGTTGAACCTCACCACCCAGCTTATCGAGCGAGGGATAGTTCCCATGCTGGGGATGGCTTTAGTTTTCAGTGGCTACGGCTTTGAAACTCTCACCGGAGCCGCCTATATCAAACCCAAAAAACTGCGAGATTTAAAATTGTGGGTATTTTTAATTTCTAGTTTTTTAGGATTTATTTTTCTCGTTTTAGCTCCCGCCCATGCTTTTAATGCTTTTAGTGCCAGTAATCAAGCCATAGCCGGTTTCAAAAAAGACGCCCAACAAGCGGAAACGCAGCTAGAAGAACGATTGCAGCAGCAACAAACACAAATCGCCTCTATTCTCACAAGTCAGCAACGCCTGGATGATTTTATCAAAAGCGATAATTTTAATGAAGAGCAGCTCGCCAAGTTAAAAGAATTTCAGAATGACCCAAAAGCGTTGGAAAAGCAAACAGAAGCCATCCGCACCAATGCGAAAAAAGAAATCGAAAAGCGCCGCCAAGAAGCCGAGAAAAAATCCCGCACTGGTGCCCTGAAGTCTAGTTTTAGATTGGGGATTAGTAGCCTGCTGTTGGCAAGTTGCTATATAACCATTGGCTGGACTGGGTTAAAAAGTGAGAATAAACCGAAAAGACCTAGAGTGTAGGGTAGAAGTAAAATTGTGTTGGCAGCAAATCATAGGATGGTGATTGATCGCTATTTTACAATTCGCCAACACTGTCAAACAAAAAAGACTAATTTTTTATGTGTCAAAGTCAGCCAATTCATCCCCACATTTTTGGCATTTTTCTTGATCTGATATATCTGCTGGTGGGTTTGATGAAACCGAAAATACTGACAAATTATCACTGGTAGAAGATAATTTCGCAATCATATATTCCCAAGCTAGTTGTTTCCAATGTGGACATTCAACATTGTAATGATATTTTTTAGATGGGTTTTTTCTGATATATTGAATACCTAAATTATCCCTAACATAGCTGATATAAGAATCAGGATTATTTACAATTTTCTGGTATTTATCGAGTTCATCGCGTAAGCGGATTATTTCGTTCCGAAGCGCCTCAGCATCATTAATATCGTAACTAGAAGCATCATCATATAATGATAATTTTGCCGATAAGATTTTTAGTAACTCATGTACTTGATAAGCCAAGCGAAGACGACCAGCACTAATTTGATTGATAGCTGCTACTTCTGCAGATAATTTAGTTATGACTTGTGCAAAACTTATTGGTGATGGTTGTTGGTTTATAAAATTCAGTAAATTAGTGACAATTTTCTGAATTTGTTTATAATCTTTATCAGCCTGACTCGAAAAAAGAGGACGAACATAATCTTGGATATTCGCGAACACGCGATAGCGTGGAGATCTTCTAGGCTCTAGCTCTTCTAAAATTTTATTTCTCTTATTTTCTAGCGCTTGAATCGTTTTAGCAATTTTTTCGTGGTTGGTCGAGGCATCTGCACCCAGAATTTCTAATATTTCCTGACACAACCATAATTGAGACTCTAAGATATTTAACTTGTAAATTTGCTTTTGATTGTCTGGCTGAGAAATTATATCTGTTTTTTGTAATAATTTATGCTGCATAAGATTAACTTTGGCTGCTATAGTACCTTTGAAACAAGCAACTATTAAATCTATAGCTTGACCGAAAGGAAAAGAGTAGTCTGCCAACCAACCAAATAAAAGCCAGAAAATTAAAGAAAAAATCAAAAATACAACTACTTGAGCGTAGTTTACGAATTTATTTATATTGTTAGTTGGTTCTAGGTCATCATTTGTGAGATTGGGAAAAATGATGTAATTATCACCAATGTTTATGTCGAAAAAAGTTATTTATTTCCTGTCCTGTTACTTTTCCCGTGTTGTTATTGACACTAATGTTGACCCCTGATTGGCTAATATTGGGAGAATTACTTTCTCTTTCTCTGTGGTGATATTCTCTTACAAGTCTTTCCAGCTCTTCGCAAAACTTATTATCGCCCTGAGCTTCACGTAATATCTCTGCCTCTAAAACCTCTGGTTTAGCACCCTTGATTTGAAATCTCCCTTGAAATTTTTTGTTGAGAAAATCTACAAGATCAGATCCAATTTTCCCCAAAGCACCATCCAAAGCCTTATCACTTATAGCCTGTAGAATTTTTATTGTACTTAAAGCCAGTTGGGATACGTCCATGTTCGTATAATCTTGATTTCGATTCTTGTCTTGGAAAAGCTGGTTATAGAAGTTCTATATCCACCCAAACTCTTCTTTGCTAGGAGAATCGGTATTTCCGGATTCTCCGCACCTAAGAGCTATGGCCAGACTACTTCCATAACGCACGTGAGCCGCAAAAGCGATAAGTCTTACTTGTACTCATACAGTATAGACTTCATCCAGTTCCCTGTCAAGGGCTACCGCAGAGATTGAACCATTAAATTTTCGCTTCCCGATGTGGCCTGAGATTGCCACCTCTATGCCAAACGGGGACCGAGAGAGCCATCTTTTGGCAATCAACCGGCCCAAACTTGGCCTTCGGCCCCTAGATAATTAGGAGAATGAGCCAGGAGATAGACATAAATAACCTCAACATAGGCAATCTACAGAAAAATTATGCCGGTCATACCCGCCCCCGAGTAAGCGGGGGCAGGCTCCAGCGATAATCCAGGTTTAAACTGGCATCTTACAAAGTAGCCTGCAATTGGTCAATCAGGCTTTCGATGTAATCCAACGCGCCCCGAATCGTGGCGGCATCTTCCAAATTTACGCCCACGTATTGCCGCAGGGCTTCTACTTGATTCATACTACCACCAGCCGCTAGTAATTGCAAGTATCCAGGGATAAAATCTTTACCCATTTGCCGGTATTGCTGATAGCAGGCGAGGCTGACGATATTGGAGGCTGTATATTGGTAGCAGTAGAAGGGTTTAAAGAAGATATGGCCAATGCGAGCCCAGTCGTACTGGTGTTCGGGCAACATTTCTATGGCATTGCCGCCTAACTTCTGATATAATTCCGTCCATTGCTGATTGACGAAGTTTTGGTCAAAACTTCCTGATGCTGCTTGCTGGTGGATGGCCATCTCTAAGCGGCTAATCGTGCTTTGGCGGAACAGCAAGTTTAGCTGGTCTTCTAGCTGTCGCGTCAGTAGAGATTTGCGCAGTTGCTTGTCATCCCCGGCGGTTTCTAGCAAATAATCCAGCAGCAGCAACTCATTAAATGTAGATGCTACTTCAGCTAGCACTAAAGGCGGATTGCTGTTAAAATAAGATTGGGCTTTATCTATCCAGGCAAAGTGTAAAGCGTGTCCCATCTCGTGGGCGAGGGTAAACACGGAGCTGTAGTCATCGGTGTATGATAGCAGCAAGTAACTGTGTTTGCCGTGGGAGTAAGCGCAAAAAGCTCCGCCACGCTTTCCGGGACGGACTTTGGCATCTATCCAGTTTTTCAGGAAAAATTCTTCGGCTCGGCGGGCATAATTGATATCAAACCGCTCTAATGCCGATAATAGGGTTTGGACGCCGGTTTTATATTCTACTGGTGGTAGTGGTGTTTCGTCTCCTTTTGTCCAGGGAGCGTAGATATCACAAATGCGGATTTTTTGCCCTAATGCTTTGCCTTTGAGTTGGTAGTATCGCTCGAATAGGTCAAACCGGCTACCCGTCCCTGCCATAATGGCTTGGAATACTGGCTCGGAGACTTCATCGGCGAGGAGTTGTTTATGCAAAGTAGATTGATAGCCCCGCATTTGGTTTTCTATGCGGTGGTCTTGAGCGACGGTGTTGAGGATGAAGCTATAGAGGGAGTTGTGACTTGCTAAAACTTGCCGAATACTGCGGTAGGCTTGGTATCGTATTTCTGGGTTGGGGTGATAGGCTAAGGCTCCGAGTTCGGCTTCGGTACTGGCGGTTTTGCCTTCTGGGGTGGTGACGGGTTCGTATTCTTGCTCGCCGAGGTGGACGGAGCGTAATTGGATGAATGCCTGCCTGCCAGTGAGGTTGTCTTGGTTGCGGGTTTGTTCGACAACTTCGGGGAGTTTGTGGGGGCGTCTTTCGGCGATGCGATGCAGATAGTGGCTGTAGGGTTTGAGGGCGGCTGCTTGTTGTAATTGATGGAGTTTTTCTGGTTCTAGTTCTTGTAGTTCTAAGTCAAAGAATAGGAGCTGGTTCTCGATCGCGGTGAGGGCTTCCATCACTTTATCGAGAAATTGTTTGGCTTGGGTGTTGCGGGTGTCGGCGGCGAAGACGAGGGAGGGATAGGCGTAGATGTAGCCGGATTTTTGACCCATTTGTTCGAGTTGTTGGAGGCGGGAGGCGAGTTCCTCGGGGGTGAGGTGGGCGACTTGGCCTCGATCGCGTTCCCGAAACTGGGCGGCTTCTGCCTGCAATGCTTGTAAGTCTTGCTCTAATTGTGGGTCATCAAAACCTCGATATAGGTCCGATAAGTCCCATTCTTGGGGATTAGCGAATTGTTCTAAGTTGATATTTGCTGGTGTCGTTACCAATGTGCAACTCCTGGGGAAATGGCTGGTTTTGATTAATTTTGATTATATCGCAATTTGGGAGTGATTCTGGTGATTGTCATTTGTCATTTGTCCCTTGTCCAAGAGGAGACAGGAATAGGGTGGGCAGGCACTGCTTTTGACCAATGACCAATAAGCAATGACCAAATGCCTGCCCACCCTACATCTAATAACCAATTACTTGTCCCTTGTGGAACCAATGACCAAGGACTAAGGACCAAGGACAAATGACCAAAGATTAATTTTCGGGGGTAGGTTTGCAGCAGTCGATCGTCCGTTCAACACCAACTGCACCTAATCCCACGGATTGCAGGAGTTCTTCCCAAGCTCCGGGATATTTGTCCCGGTTGGCATCGATGATGGTGAGGGCATCTTGCCAAATGCTGGCTTGGAGGTAAATTTTGGCCTGTTCTATGGGTTCTGCTGCCACTTTGGCTAACTGATTTTGCATTTCGGGACTAAGTTGGCTGCGGCGGATGGAACCGCGCACAAATTTATCGAGTTCCCGTTGTTGGGGATTGCAAATCAGCGCTAATTGCCACTGATACTCTTGGTTGGTTTCTAGGGCAACTGTGCTGGGGAGGTTTAATTTAATGACGCCGGGAGGGTTCTGGACGCCGAAAAAAGTGCTGTAAACTTCGTTGCCTTCCTCATCAACGATGACGAATTCTCCCTCCTGGGCGGTGGTTTGGGGAATGTAGGCGAAGATGGTGGGATTGGGGGAAACGGTGGTGCTGGCGTTGTTGTGGGTGGGCATTAAGGCGGTGAGGGGTCTTTCGTCTCTGCCGATACAGTCGCCGCTGCCTCTGGTCCCTGCGCCAACGGTGCTTTCGGGTTGCCCCACGTCACCGGCACTGCCAGGGAATTCCAGTCCGTAGCGAGTGCCTGCACCTACGGTTTGTCTGGGTTGTCCGATGTCGCTGCCGGAGAGACCAGGGGGTAGCTGCGATCGCACCGGTGGTAGCTGCACAGTCAGGAGGGCGATCGCTGGCGATAGCAATCCTGCTACAATTGCCCGATAGTGAAGATGATAACTCATAGTTAAAATACCTATTTCTGGTCAAAAGTCCCAAGTCATTTGTCCTTTGTCCTTTGTCCTTAGTCACTTGTCAAAGAAACCCCAGCCCAATGGCGGACAAAGAACACAAATGACTTGGGATAAGAGACTAAGGACAAATCACCAATAACAATGTAACATAAGAGCCAAATTGCCTGCGATGGTTCCTAGCCCCCAAACCCTGCCCCTACTGAAAGACCCGGAAAGACTAGAAAACCGGCTCCGGGAACTGCCCTCCCAGCCGGGAGTGTATTTGATGCGCGACAGTGCAGAGACAATTATCTATATCGGGAAGTCAAAGCAACTTCGATCGCGCATCCGCTCCTATTTCCGCCCCGGACAACAGCTCAGCCCCCGCATTTCCTTAATGGTGCGGCAAATATGCGATATTGAATTTATCGTTACCGACACGGAAGCGGAAGCCCTCGCCTTAGAAGCCAACCTCATCAAGCAGCACGACCCACATTTTAACGTCCTCCTCAAAGACGATAAAAAATATCCCTTTCTCTGCATCACCTGGTCAGAAGAATATCCCCGCATTTTCATCACCCGCAAACGCCAGATGCGCCATGCCAAAGACCGCTATTATGGCCCATATGTGGATGCGGGACAACTGCGCAATACTTGGCAGCTCGTGAAGCGGATTTTCCCCCTCCGCCAACGTCCCCAACCCCTATATAAAGACCGCCCCTGCCTCAATTATGATATAGGCAGATGTCCCGGAGTCTGTCAAAATTTAATCTCCCCAGAAGATTATCGCCAGACAGTGCAAAAAGTGGCGATGGTCTTCCAGGGACGCACCACGGAACTGGTGGCAACTTTAACCAAGCAAATGGAAACAGCCGCTGAATCGCTGCAATTTGAACTCGCCGCCCGCATCCGCGACCAAATTGCCGGTTTGCAGAGTCTGACCGCCAGTCAAAAAGTCTCTTTACCTGATGATACTATATCCCGCGATATTATTGCCTTAGCAGCGGGGAAAGATAGCGCCTGTATTCAACTATTCCAAATGCGTGCCGGACAACTGGTGGGGCGGTTGGGATTCGTTTCTGGGGCGGGGGAACTGGGAGAAATCTTGCAGCGGGTGTTAGAAGAATGTTATCAAACCGCCGAACCGGTAGAAATTCCCACGGAGATATTAGTCCAGCATGAATTGCCCGATGGCGATATATTAGCGGCTTGGTTGTCGCAACGCAAGGAGCGAAAAGTGACGATTATCACGCCCCAGCGACAAACGAAAGCGGAATTAATAGAAATGGTGGCGAAAAATGCTGGTTATGAGTTGGAAAGGCTGGAAAAACAGCAAGATAGCAATTATGCGGCTTTGCAAGATTTAGCGGAACTGCTGGATCTGCCAGAATTACCCCACCGTATGGAGGGATATGATATTTCTCATATTCAGGGTTCCGATGCGGTGGCGTCTCAGGTGGTATTTGTGGATGGTATCCCGGCGAAACAGCATTACCGTCGCTATAAAATTCGCCACCCGGAAGTAACATCGGGTCATTCTGATGATTTTGCTAGTTTGGCGGAAGTGATTGGCCGCCGTTTCCGGGATATTGCTAAGATTAAACGAGAGAGTGGCCAAATTATCCCTAGTCAGGATATGCCAGATTTGGTGATGATAGATGGGGGGAAAGGTCAGTTATCAGCGGTGGTGGAAGTGTTGCGGGAGTTGGAGTTACTTTCTGATGTGCGGGTGGTGAGTTTAGCGAAGCAGCGGGAGGAGATATTTTTGCCTGGTGAGTCTTTGCCTTTGGCGACGGATGCGGAACAGCCCGGTGTGCAGTTGTTGCGGCGGTTGCGTGATGAGGCGCATCGGTTTGCGGTGTCGTTTCATCGCCAACAACGGACGGAGCGGATGAGGCGATCGCGTCTCGAAGACATCCCCGGTTTAGGCTTTGAACGGCAAAAACAGCTTTTAGCCCATTTTCACTCCCTCGATTATATCAGCATCGCCACCCCGGAGCAACTGGCACAAGTCCCCGGTATCGGTCCTAAGTTAGCTCAGCAAATTTACGCTTATTTTCATCCATGAACATCCCCCCTCAAACCGTGAAACGCGGTATCCATTTTTTCATCGGCGGTTTAATCGTCTGGCAAATCATCATTATTATCGTTTATTTGGTCAGCGGCTGGCCTAACCGCGAGCCTTATCAGCCTTTTGATATGGATGGTCGCCTGACTATTCCCACTTTACTGCAAGCGGGGATAATTTTGTCAATTAGCCTGATTTTTTTCGCTTTTTCCCTGGTCAAGACTAAACCAGGAGAAAAACCCCGCCGGTCTTTTTGGCTGACTGTGGCGTTGTTGTTATTATATGCCGGTTTGGATGAAATGTTTAAACTGCATTTGGGATTTTCTGGGTTAGTCCCGATCGTGGGGACGAAATACTGGATTGGCATTTACAGTTTTCTCATCGTTACTACCGGCGTCTTGTTTTACCGGGATTTTAAAGCCGTGTGGGATTTTTATCGTCCCTCGGTCATCTGGGGACTGTCGGGACTAGGAATTGCGGTTTTTGGGGCATTTGTTGGGGAAATTTTTAAATACACTTTATTGCCCCTGCTACTAAAATGGCTTTTCCCTCAGCGTCAGATAGTCGCCGCCTTTGCTGAACAAATCAGGATATCCCTTGAAGAAGGCTTGGAAACCTTTGGCGAAATCTTGATTTTGTACGGGGTGTTATTGTATGCTGCCAAAAAGCTGGAATCTCATCATAATGTCTAATTTAAGGTTTAATTGAATTATCGGGTTTCTCATCTCCATGCGGTAGAGCCCTCACCCCCTAACCCTCTCCCTGCTTGGGAGAGGGGAGTCTCTCAAGTGAGATGCACCCATTTCTTCACTGTGCCCTTAGCGTACATTGACAATCAGAATGACTCGTGCTAGGATAATGGTGGATATCCATAGGTAAGGCCATGAGCCAAATCGTAACGGCTATATTTGACGGTAACGTGTTCCGTCCAGACACGCCGCTTAACTTAGAACCAGATAAGCGATATGTGATTAAAATTGAGGCGGAAGCCAGAGGAGAAGGCATTCCGTTTGAGATAGATGGTGAAGTCGTGCAGCTCAACCCAAATTCAGCGGAAGGTAAGGCAGTGCAGCGGCTAGAAAATATCGATTTTGAGGACGATCGTCAGTGGATAACAGAGGGAGAAATTGGGACAGAAATTGATGTCAATGCAATTAACCAGAGGCTGAAAGAACGTGGCGACAAAATCCAGGTATCTTTTACAGATTCACCTCCTGGTGAATCGTGAAGACTTACCCCAATTACCCCAGGAAATCCAAGAAGATTTTGAAACGATATATAAGCAGATTCTGCAATTAGATCCATACCGGTGTGGGGGTTTTCCATCTGCCGATAAACAAGGTAATTTATCAGGTTATCGGGCTTTGGAAATTGACTGGCTTGGTGTTGCTTATAGGTTAATATATCGAATTTATGAAAAACCGGCACCAAAACGAGTTTTTATCATTAGTTTCGGGGAACACGATACCGCCTACGATCGCGCCAAAGAGAGAATCGGCAAATAAAAATTAATGTAGGGACGCGGTGTTATTGTATGCTAGAAGCTGGAATCTCATCAAAATGTCTATCTAATTTAAGGTTGAATTGAATTATCGGGTTTCTCATGTCCATGCGGTAGAGCCCTCACCCCCTAACCCTCTCCCTGCTTGGGAGATAAGATGGTTGGGGGTGAGGGCCATATCGAGTGTTTTATTTTTATTTGAACTTTATTGCCCCTGCTACTAAAATGGCTTTTCCCTCAGCGTCAGATAGTCGCCGCCTTTGCTGAACAAATCAGGATATCCCTTGAAGAAGGCTTGGAAACCTTTGGCGAAATCTTGATTTTGTACGGGGTGTTATTGTATGCTGCCAAAAAGCTGGAATCTTGGGGGCAAGCCTCCCAGCCCCGGGGTTGACTAAATCTCGGTGATGTGGCTAAGATTGTCGCCTAAGCTGGCTTCGCCATTGAGGACATTACTGATTGAATATGATGCAAATAAACGCGCTCACTATCAAAAAAATTAGTCAGACAATGCTGGTAATTTTACTCATATGGGAATTCCTCTTGCTGCTGATTTACCTAGGGAGCATTTGGCTGAGGGGAGAAAGTTTACCCTGGTTGGATTTCAATGGTTATCAAAACTTGCCATCCCTGTTCTCGGCAGGGCAATTATTTGTCACATCTTTAGGATTTCTCGCTCTAGGGTTTTATTCCAGGCAAGGCAAGGCTCAACCATCGCGGCGGCTGCTCTTAACTTTGGGGGTTCTATTTTTCTATATTTCTATCATAGACGAAACTTTTAAGGTGCATCAGCACTTCTATAAGCCCCTTTGCTATTTGCCGGTAATTGATAATTGCCGAAGTTGGTATAATCTTTATATTTATCTCTACATATTGATGGCTGTGGCGATATTTATCGGGTTTTTCCGGGATTTAAAAGCCGCCTGGAAGTTTTACCCATTGGGGGCATTGTTTTCTGGGATGGGAATGTTTATTTTTTTGTTGGGCGCTCTGGGATTAGAGCTGCTAAAATTTAAATTATTAGAGCCGCTTTTATTGAGCTATATTCAGGTTGATTCCGGCACTTTTATTCTCATAGAAAAAATGCGGATTGGGCTAGAGGAGTTTTTGGAAATGGTGGGAACGACCATGACATTATATAGTCTAGGCTTATTTTGGTCAAAACGACTGGAAAGGCTTTTGTCATTAGTCATTGATGATGTGCATAACCAATGACTAATGATCCATGACAAATCTAGCCAATTATAGGATGTGGCGAACCTCAGATTAAAACCACTTAATCCAGCTATAGGTGAGTGCTAGAGTTACCACAGTCAAAGGCAGTCCAAATCGCAGGTGTTCCCAAAAGGAGATGACAGAGCCCTCGGAGGCGGCGGCTTCTACGGTAATCAAGTTGGCTACAGCACCAAATAGGGTGAGATTTCCTGCTAGGGTAGAGCCAGCGGCTAGGAGTAGCCAACTCTGGGTAGAATCTTGAGGAATAAATCCTTGTAGTAGTAGAACGGTAGGGACGTTGGAAATGAGATTAGATAAGATGGTGGTGACGGTGAGCAATCCCAAGGAACTGGATATCCACCCGGCAAAGATATTCAAGACTTGCAAGGAGCGGACACAATAGGTGAGAATGAAGAGGCCAGAAAACATTACCAGTAATGACCAATCAACATTTTTCAGGACTCGCTGAGGTTTGATGCGGCGGGTGACGAGGAGGGCGGCGGCGGCTAAAAAAGCAGATTCAGCTAGGGGTAAGTTGATGATGAAAGCGATAAGTAACAAAGTTGTTACTACCATTGTTTTGAGCAGTAGTGGACGATGGAGACGCAGGCGGGGAAATTGTGGGGGAGGACAGGGTTTGGTCGATCGCACTTCTGGATATAACCAATAGAGTAGCCCTATCTGTATCACTAAGCCAACGATCGCAATGGGTGTCAGTGCCTGAGCAAAGTCTAGGTAGGGAATTTTGGAAAAGGAGCCGACCAAAATATTTTGAGGATTACCGCTGAGGGTGGCTACGGATCCAATATTGGTTGACGCCGCGATCGCCAGTAAGTAGGGAACGGGATTGAGTCCGAGCGATCGAGTCAGTTGTAGCGTCATGGGTGTACTCACTAATGCCAGGGTGTCATTGAGGAAAAATGCCGATAGTATCCCAGTACCAAAGGTGAGCAGTGCCAGCAACCCCAGCGGACTGCGGGTTAGTCGCAGCAGATAGAGCAAAGATAGATTAAAAAAACCCGCATAGGACAGGTAAGAGTTAATCACCATCATGCTCAACAAAAACACAATAGTGTTGGCATCGATCGCCCGCCAAGCCTCCTGTAAAGTCAACACCCCCAGGGTGATTAGTACCGGGACTCCGGCGAGGACAATAGTCGCCCGGTTCATGCGCAGCCCAGGGAAATATCCAATTCCCAATCCCACGTAACAAAGCGCGAGTACAGCTACCTGAGCAGCGTACAGTGCATTACTCATATTCAACCTATTTGTGAACGATCGCCGTTTGTTTTCAGATTACCATATGCCACATAAATCCAGAACAATCTGGGCATCACATCTTCTCTTCACAGGAATTCAGCTTGTTTAATTTTTCCCTTAACCTGGTGTGGTGATTATGCAATAGATCTGTTGCCAAAATAGTAATTTCTCCCCCACATCCCCGGCAAAACGCCACTCGGATTTTTCTATTTCTACAAGCAATCTCATAGGCAATTTCTTGGGTTTTCTAATCATGGCTCTTGAGTCAGATTAATTTTTATCATATAAACATATTTTTATGTAAATTAAGTGTTTAAGCAATTTGTTAAATTAGTTAAAAATTTGCAAATTATAGTCATTTCAAATAAAAATGAAACACTCGATATTGCCCTCACCCCCGTCCCCTCTCCCAGGTAGGGAGAGGGGAGAATCACAGACAAAACCCATCCCCCCTCTTGCTCCCCTTTCTCCCTTTTTGGGAGAAAGGGGTTGGGGGATAGAGGGCAACTCTCAAGGGTTGTCTCATTGCTATCTGAAATGACTATAATGTAAAGATATTTAACTTTTGCTTTCAGAGGGTAAAAGCACCAATTTGAGGGAGATTTGACTGGGGAGAGCCTCTATTTTTCCTGGTTTGAGCATGGTAAAAAATCGATCCCCGTTAGTAATACCCTTGACAAATCCCAGATTACGTGGCAGAATGAAAAAATAATTTAATCAGATTACGGCTCCGCTTTATTATCTCGAAGTTTGAATTTTTGTGTAGAAACGTAAAGCGCCAGCGGCTTTGGGAAGGGTGCATGACTCTGCCGCCAGGAGCTGCTTACGCCGTCAGGCGTCGCACTAGCATCGCGCAAAATTAGGAGGTTTTAAGATGGATAGGATCCAAGCTGTTCGCTGCCCTAACTGCGGCAACCACGCCGAGCGGTATCATTTAACCAGCCGCCACCAAGTCCAGACACAATGCCCGTTTTGTGACTACTTGATGATTACTTGTTCCCGCACGGGCAATGTGGTGGAGGCTTATGCTCCGGGACTATTCGATCGCCGTTAGCCATCGGATTTGTCTCACATGGTGTGAGAACCCAAGAGGACACGGCAGCCGCCGTGTCCTCTGGCTCCTCTGAATATTGCTGATATTTGCCTAATTTTAATAGATGAATTTTCGTGAGAAGAACAAACAGGACAAGGCCATCACCTGTCCTGATGGGGAGAAAATAAATAGAAACCACCACCAAGTTAAGATTTTAATATCAATCAAATGTTATCGGCATAGTTTTTGACAATTAACAGGCAATTCCGAAAGCCGGAGGGGGAAGCATTACTGAAGCCGTCAGGCGTCCCGTTAGCATCGTCCTGATATCGATTGTAGCTGAGGCGGGAAGAGATTTTCTTCAGCAGAGGCAGGCCCCGCCCCCCTTCAGCATCACCCTCTTTGAGGGGAGGCAGGTTTTGGAGGATAGTATCAAAATCAAAAGCTGGGCCGAAGTCCCAAATGCGAATTTCTATAGCTGTGTCCGAGAGGGATACTTCAATTTCAATGGGGAGGGTGGGGGGTTGACCCCTGTGAGCGTGCCGCACCGCATTGGTAAAGCCTTCCGCTAGAGCTAGTTGGCACTGCATCCAGGTTTCTTGATTAATCGGATAGTGCTTAAAGTGTTCAAACCAAGATAAAACTTGTGGCAGTTCTGTGAGGCTGGTTGTCACCTGGAGCCGAGCCTTTTGGGGAATTTGTAATTGGGAAACGACTGTAGATCCGATAATTTTTTTCATAACCGTTGGATGGGACGGGAGCTGGGTTTCTGACATATTGTAAGCATTTTCAAGGACGGGAGAAAGGCGATCGTACAATCTACCAGAAAAGTGAGCCGCAAATAAGTCGCAATATTTACCGGGGTTTTGATTTAAAATAGGTGATATACCTGTCCACCGGCGGAAAAATCGGGTTGTCGGTGTCTGCCCGGAGTGAGGGGTCGAGCAACCCATACCAGCAAAAGCTGGAGTAAATCAGCGGGGATAGACCACCTGGCCTTTGTCATTCGTCCTTGGTCATTTGTCATTGGTCAACAGACTTAGGACTTGGGACTTAGGACTAAGGACAAACCCGATTTTAAATCATATACTAACCTTGATGTGGGCAGGGATGCCTGCTCCACGGGATTGATGCGGGCATTCCTGTCCGCGCCACGGCTCCAGCTAACCGCTGCCTAAATTCTAAGCTAAGTGTCTTACTTTGCCTACCCCATGACCAAGATTCTGGTGATTGATGATGATGATACGATTCGGATGCTGCTGATGAGAGCGCTGCAAAAGCAGGGTTATGAAATCGCTGTGGCGAAAAATGGGAAAGAAGGAATCGAGCAGGCTCTGAGCTTGCGCCCGGGGCTGATTATCTGTGATTGGATGATGCCCTTGGTGGACGGGTTGGAGGTGTGCAGGCAAATTAAATCTAATCCGGAGCTATCTACCACCTTCTTTATCCTGCTGACTTCTCGGGGGGCGACGGAAGACCGGGTGACGGGTTTGGATACGGGGGCGGATGAGTTTCTCTCTAAACCTATCCAAATTAATGAGCTGAATGCTAGGGTGCGAGCGGGTTTGAGAATTTACCAGCTTAATCAAGATTTACGATCGTCCAACCGGCGACTGGAAGCGGAACTGGCGGAGGCGGCGGAGTATGTGCGATCGCTCCTCCCCCCGCCCCTAACCTCCCCCGTGAGCATCCATAGCACCTTTATCCCCTCCCGCCAGCTCGGAGGGGACTGCTTTGATTACTTCTGGCTGGACAAGGAACACCTCGCCATGTACCTGCTCGACGTAGCCGGACATGGTTTAGGAGCCACCCTGCCATCAGTTTCCGTTTTAAATCTGTTGCGCTCTAAATCCCTGCCCAGCGTCGATTTTTCCCAACCAGCGCAAGTGTTGAGTGCCTTAAACGATGGCTTTCAAATGGACTCCCACCAAGATAAATATTTCACCATGTGGTACGGAGTTTATCACTGCCAAACACGCCAGCTCGTCTATGCTTGCGGCGGTCATCCCCCCGCTGTCCTCATCTCCCCAACTGGGGTGGAGTTGCTGAAAACTCCCGCCATGCCGATCGGGATGTTTCCCGAAATCGAATACATCCAAGAAAGTTGCCAAATTCAACCCGGTAGCACCTTATATTTATTCAGCGATGGCGCTTATGAAATCAACCTCCCCGATGGCACCCTCTGGACTCTAGAGGGTTTTGCCGATTTGCTGGCCAGTTTTCGCCATCACCAGGCATCTAACCTAGACCAAATCTTAGAGAAACTGCGCCAGCTTAACCGTAACGGCAATTTTGAAGATGACCTATCGATTTTGGAGGTAAATTTCACTTAGCACCGGCCCGGAGCTGACCACAAGCAGCATCCGCCTCGAGACCGCGAGAGTAGCGGACGCTGACGGCAATATGTCGCTGCTCCAGAGCGTCGGCAAAAGCCTGGACGCGCTCCGGATCGGGACGCTGATAATGGGCTTCTTTAATCGGATTATAGGGAATTAAGTTCACGTGAGATTGGAAACCGCGCAGCATTTGTGCCAGTTGAGCGGCATTTTCCAGGTTATCGTTAACTCCTGCTAAGAGAATATATTCAAAAGTCAGCCGCCGCCCGGTGATTTGGACATATTCCCGACATTCGGCAATTAAGTCTGGTAGGGGATAATTCCGCGCTGTGGGGACGAGACGCTCCCGCAGGGTTTGGTTTCCGGCGTGGAGGCTGACGGCGAGGGTGAATTGCCCCCGGACCTGAGCGAGGCGACGGATGCGATCGCGTATCCCCACCGTAGAAACCGTAATACAACGCTGACCAATCCCAATATCCTCATTAATACACCGCACCGCCCCCAACACATGCGTCATATTCAGCAGCGGTTCCCCCATCCCCATAAACACAATATGGCTCACCCGCCGCTGGAAATCTTCCTGCACCGTCAGCACCTGGTCCACAATTTCATTCACCGTCAAATTCCGGTCAAAACCCCCTTTCCCCGTAGCGCAGAAATCACACGCCATCGGACAACCCACCTGAGAGCTGACACAAACCGTTAACCGCTTCGCCGTAGGGATACCCACCGTTTCCACAGTCATCCCATCCGCCAACCGCAACAAATACTTGACCGTGCCATCCCCCGCCTGAGAGCGATAAGCAATTTCCGACCTTCCCACCGGAAAATCCGCCATCGTGTGTCGCCATTGCTGCGGAAATACCGTAATTTCTGCCAAACTCCGCGCCCCATGCTGATACAGCCAATTATGGAGCTGCTTCCCCCGATATGCGGGCTGTCCCTGCTCCTGCACCCACGCCGTCAACTCCTCGACGGACCGCCCCAAGAGCGGCAAAGTTTGGGCGTCAGCGGCGCTGTTATTGTTCTTTGTGGGAGTTTGCACTTTAGGAGGCATAGGGTTTACCGGGTAATTGATAGTAGATTTATATGATAAACCACCTCACATCCATCGGGCAGTTTATTAATAATTTCTCAATCAATTAGCTGACAGCAGGCGAGGCGATGCGTTTCGCCAACAATCTGACAGTCAAGAAAGCGTGTTTATTGTCTCAAATCCCAGTTAAGAATAAACCCGAATTTTTTTGGGACGATAAATGTGCTTTCTATCGGATACTTCCCCCAATACCAATTCTAGAGCCTCATAGGCGATCGCATCCGGGTCGCCTTTATCAGCCGCATTGCTGAGAACTACCACCGTAGCATTTTGGGCGGGAATATATATCATCGTAGATAAAAACCCTCCCGTTTTGCCCGTATGTCCCCAGGCTTCTCCCCAGTCAGTTTCCGTGAGGGTGACGCCTAAACCGTAGCCGCCTCCTTCATCGTCAGGAAAGAAATCTAGCATCTGGGCCAGAGTTTTAGTTTTGATAACTTTGGCTTCCGCAAATAAGGCGCGAGCAAATGTGGCTAAATCTTGGGCGGTGGAAATGATGCCACCATCCCCTAAACCCCATTTTTCTAGTTTGGTCACATCATCCCGCTTGCCGTCCCCATCCCAGTCATCGTAACCGGAGACGAACCCACCGGGAATTGGTTCTTTTTCTTCTGTGAAGGTATCGTTTAAACCCAGAGGTTCAAAGATGCGTTGCCGCAGTTGGGCTGCCAAACTTTTTCCCGTCACTGCTTGCAAAATTAACTCTAATACTATATAATTAGTATTGGCATAGTAAAATTCTTCTCCCGGTTCGCTGAGAGGCTCTAAAGCATAGATGTAGGTAATGACTTCTTCCGCAGTCCACTGATGCTCTGGTTCCGCTTCATAGTCCGGGTAAAAATCATCACTGTCGATGTAATCTGGCAGACCGCTGGTGTGGTTGAGGAGCTGCTGAATCGTGATTTCTTCACTGTTGGGCACGATCGCCGCAATATCGGCAGGCAACCATTTGCTGATGGGGTCGTCTAAATCGAGTCTTTTCTCTTCATATAGTTGCAGAACTAGGGCAGCAACGAAAGTTTTCGTGATGCTGCCAATGCGGAAGCGATCGCCCGCCTGCATCGGCTGTTTCCACAGCAGGTTCCTTACCCCCGCCGCTCCGATCCACTTCCCCTGGGGGGTTTCCACATACATCGCCGCTCCCGGTATTCCCTGCGATCGCACGGCATTTTTCAGGACTTCTTGCAGTCCCGATACCGTTTCCTGATTCATCGCATCCGCATTCCCCGCCAGGGGGGGAGCATTGGCGGGCTTGCAAAAACCTACCCCCACGCCCACGCCAATCAGCATCGCCGCCATAATCCGAGTTAATTTCATAGCTGTAATTTAACATAGTGATTTATGAAATTAAGCATCACCCTGTCATGTCTATGTCAACGGTCCCTATGATACCATCAGTAAGCGGGAAAATATCCGCTAGGCAAAAAAAATTAAAACCGAATTTGATACTTAAACTCCAACTGGCGGAAGTAGTAATCGTAAGAGATGCCGAAAAACGAGCGATCGTCTATAGCATAAATGCCCTCCACCTGCCCCAGAGGGAACACCCGCAAATCCTGAAAACCCACCTTTCGGCCCGCATCGCTCACCACATCCTCAATTCTAAACACCACATCCCGATAAAAAGGCTCAATCACATAGCGGTTAACCGCAAACTCCAACAAATCCCGAGGCGATTTATTTTGCAAATCCTCAATCGTCGCTAAAAACTGAGTGCCCAGCAAAGAAATAATCTCGCTTTCATTGCGTCCCGGAATACTCGACAACTCCACCAAATCAATAATCTGCTGTTTATTATCACTAAACACCGCCGCCAGCAAATCGCTAGTTTGCCCTTTCACCCCCACCGTAATACTAATTTGTTGCGGACGCGGCGAAAAAGACAAATCATCCCGTACCTCCGTACCCTCGCGGTTGGGACGGCGAACCCCCGTATCCTCAAACGCCACCGTACCCAATTTAATATCAATATTTGGGTCTAAACCCCGTCCCGGAATAAACGTCACCCGATGCTCATAGCTGCGAGTCAGGAAAAACTGACTACTAAGCGTATCAATTTCTCCCCGCAACAGGCGGATACTCCCCACAGGTTGCAAATTATCCAAAGCTCCATTCACCGTTAAATCCCCAGTGAGGAGAAATTTAAACAGGGGTGAATTATCCAAATTAAAATTATCCCCCAACACCACCCGAAAATTATCAAATTGGGGTAAAATAGGAGCAGGCTTAGCCCCATTAACCGCCATATCCTTAGCCGGATTAGCAGTAATTGCCGGAGTAATCGGGCGAGGGTCATTAATGGCTACTTCATTATTTACCGGCATTGGCGCTGGTTGAGTTGCCCCCCGCTGTTGCGGCACAAACAAACGCCCATTTTGGAGCTGAATATCGCCGCCAATAATTGGACTCATCGCCGTCCCCGCGATGACCACTTCGCCGCCAATTTCACCCTTATACAACCCTTCGATATTAATCTTACCCCGATTCAGAGCAATTGTCAAGGGATTAGCACCGCTGGGGGTAAAAAATGGCAGAATTCCCGCTACCGATAGCTGACTGTCGGCAAATTCCGCCTTCAGATTAGTTACAGTGAGCAAATCTTGATTAAACGCCATTTCCCCGTTAACTTTCAGCCGTTCGTCCGGGAACGCCGCCGATTGAATCGTGGCATCATTTAGAGTAATGCTGCCATCAGCCACTAAATCGGTAATTGTGCCTGTTTCGGCAAATCTTCCCGTCGCCGCCAGCGTTACTTCCCCTTCCCCGCCTAGCCATTCTAGCTGTTTCTGACTGAATGCTCCCAACAGGGCTAAGGCTTCCGTGCCCAACTTCACATTTACCAATATATTCTCATTGACGCCGGGAGCCGGAGGCACGGGAACGCTAGCAAATACTTCCATAAACTGCGGTTGTGCCATAGCCAGATTAAACCGAGAGTTGGTTAAGTGGAAACCCGCCAAAAACCGGTCTAAACCCTCCCCATTCAGCTTGGCATCAGTAAAAGATACTTCTCCCACCGCTTGGGGTTGATTCATGTTACCACCCAGAACCGCTCTGGCGTTGATGTTGCCTTGAATATCGATGGGAATTTCCACAAAGTTGCGCACCGTATCCAAGGCAAGATTGTCCAGAGTGAAAACGCCGCTTTGCCCATTGGGGGAAAGATTACCAGTAAAATAAATTAAAGTTTTGCCCAATTCCAGGCGCAGGGGCTCCACCGTAATGCTACCATTAGAAATATCGCTGCGGAGGATAAATTTGTCGATATTAATCACCCGATTTTCTGGTGATTTATCCCCAGATACCGATGGCAAGGGTTTTTGCGGATACCACTGCCAATTTTCCCCAGCTAATGCCACATCAATATCTGGGTTGCCCAAAGTGCCACCCACCAAGATTTCCCCGCGATAAACACCGCGCACATCGGCTTGGGTGGGGGGTGCGGGAGCTTGGCTGGCGGCGGCTAAAGTTTGCAGTTGCGCCGTGACTCTGGCGAATAACTGTAACTGCTCTGATAAAGGTGCTGTAGGCATTCCCACTGGCGATGTCACCACATCAGCAGCATTACCATAAACCGGCGACTGTACGGCTCTAGCTAAATCTTGGAAACTGTACCACCGAAATGCTGCTAAGATATCTTGCACATAACCCTGAGAAATGGCAATTTTGCCGCTGACGGCGCTAGCCGGGATATCATTGATATTGATTTTGCCTGTGAGCAAATCTTGGAAATTTAAATCCAAACGCCCCTGGATATCGTAGCGGCTATTGCCCAAGAGCAAATAGGATTGATTCGCTTCCGTGATGCCATTATTGTAAGTGAAGTTAACGGCAAATTCCTCCGCCGCGATATAACCGAGAGCTGGTTTGGCGATGCGAGCCATGCCAGTTGTGGTTAAATCAAACAAATTCACGGCTATTTGGGTGGAAACTTCGCCGCCTACTACACCTTGAATGCCAAAATCAACCGCCGGGGCAATGTTTAGCAGTGCCAGAGAGAAGTTTTCTAATCCTACTTCCAGGATATCACCCCGCCGCTTGCCTGTGGCAATTATGGGGGTTTTGCCATTTTCTAATAGTCGCACGTCAAACCCGCTGGGCAAGTAAGGGAATAGGCATTTTGCCTCGGTACAGGGAACAATAGCGGCGGCGATTTTATCTTGATTTCCCTGCAAGTCGAGGCTAATTTCTCTGGCGGGTTCTAGGTTGATTTGCCCTGCCATCACGGGGGCGATCGCGAGTTGGTTGATGGCAACTTGGCGCAGTTGCAAATCCCCGTTAAGTTGGAAATTACCGGGGGCGAGGGGATTAGAGAGTAAATTGGCGCCGACGATGCGCCCATTAAAGTTAACGGCTCCCTTGGGGTTGATATCTGGTGGCAGGATTACTGGTAGGCTATTGAGATGAGAATTTAAAGCGAGATTGAGGTTAAGTTGCGATATATCGGGGTTTGTGGTGAGATTGGCAATGGTGAGATTACCGCTGGCGTCGAGAGATTGCCTTCCTAGTTGCACGGAGATGGCGTTGGCTTGAATTGCTAAAGGTTGTGACTGTGGGTTAAGTAATGGTTTGATATCGCCGGAGAGATTTGCCTGGGTGTTGAGGGTTAATTTGCTGGTATCGCTGGTGTCGATATTCCAGTCGGCGAGGGGGAAATTTAATTCGGTGAGGAGAATTTCGGTGGCGGTGAGGGTGGTTTGCCATTGGTTTTGGTTGAGGCGGGCGATCGTCTGCACTTTCCCCCTCGCCACCGCCAAACTCGCCACTGCATCCGCCGTTATCCCCGTGAAATCTTCAATATTGCCATGATTGGCAATTCTCGACAACGCCTGGGGAGCCGCATTGAGATTAAAATTAGTCCTCACCACCGACACCGCCGCCGGTAAATTAGGAATTATCCCAGATAAGGATAAATCAGCCACAGTGGCGGATAACTGCAACCCGCGATTATTTAACTGGGTGTTAGCATTCACTATCCCATCCGCCAGTCTCAACCGGGTATCTGCATCCGCCGTTATCCCCGTGAAATCCTCAATTTTGCCACCATTAGCAATCCGAGACAACGCCTGGGGAGCCGCATTCAGGTTAAAATTAGTCCTCACCACCGACACCGCCGCCGGTAAATTCGGCACAAGCTGATTTAATGATAAATTATCCACTTGCGCCCCTAAATTTAAGCCCCCAGAGTTTAACCGCGTGTTAGCATTGACAATCCCAGCCGCGATCGCCAACCGGCTATTCACATCCGCCTGAATTCCTGCCCAATTCCAATAATCGCCATTAATAGCAATGCGAGATAATGCCCCAGTGGAGGCGCTGAGGTTTACATCTGTGTCTAAGATAGATAGAGGAGCAGGCAAATTGGGAATTATTCCAGTTAAGGATAAATTATCGACTTTGGCGGCTAAGTTTAATCCCCCAGAGTTTAACCGTGTCTGGGCATCAACCATCCCACCAGCTAACCCTAACCTAGTATCCGCTGTCACATTAATTCCCCGCCAATTCCAGTAATCGCCATTGGTGACAATGCGGGCTAATGCCCCAGTGGCAGCGCTGAGATTGACATTTGTGCCTAATATAGAGATGGGGGCGGGTAAATTCGGCACTATGGGATTTAAGGCTAAATTATCAACTTGCGCCGCTAAATTTAAGCCTTCAGAGTTTAACCGCGTGTTGGCATTGACAATCCCAGAGGCAATGGCTAAACGGCTATTCACATCCGCCTGAATTCCTGCCCAATTCCAGTAATCGCCATTAGTGGCCATCCGGGATAATGCTACAGGGGAGGCGGTGAAGTTGACATCTGTGCCTAATATAGAGATGGGGGCGGGTAAATTCGGCACTATGGGATTTAAGGCTAAATTATCAACTTTTGCCGCTAAATTTAAGCCTTCAGAGTTTAACCGCGTGTTAGCATTGACAATCCCAGAGGCAATGGCTAAACGGCTATTCACATCTGCCTGAATTCCTGCCCAATTCCAGTATTCGCCATTAGTGGCAATCCGGGATAATGCTACAGGGGAGGCGGTGAAGTTGACATCTGTGCCTAATATAGAGATGGGGGCGGGTAAATCGGAAATTATCCCGCTTAAGGATAAATTATTGACTGTAGCGGCTAACTGGATACCCCGATTATTTAACTCGGTGTTGGCATTGACAATTGCCGAGGCGATGGCTAAATTGGTATTGGCATTAACGGTGATTCCGTCCCAATTCCAATAGTTCCCGCTGGTGGCGATGCGGGTGAGGGTGTCGGTGGTGGTGTTGGCATTGATATTGAGTGCCTGTAAGAAGGCGGGAACTGGTAAGTTGGGGACGATGGAGTTTAAGGATAAGTTATTGAGGCGAGCGGATAAGTTGAGTTTTCCAGCGGTTAATTGGCTGTTGGCAATAACCTTGGCTTGAGGAATACCAATTTGCAGGTTTGCTGCGGCTTGAATGGCATTGGGGTTGAGGTTTTTGAGGGAACCGGTGGCAGTGATATTGGCGGTATCTAGTTGCAGGGGGAAGGGGGTTTGGTTGAGGTTGATGGTGTTGGCGGATAGGTTGGCTTGCCAGAGGTTGGTTGTGAGGTTAGCATTAGCGGTGGCGGTGAGGGTGCCGGTGTTGGTTTGGATGCGGGTGTTGCGCAGGCGGATGTTATTATTGCTAAAGTCGATTTCCCCTTGGCTGGAAATTTTGCCCACGGTGGGGATGGTGGCGGCGGGTAGTGAGTATTGTAAAAGTGCTTGGGGTTTGGTGGGGGTGCCTCGGAGGGTCGCGTTAGCTGTGATATTGCCCAGGGTGATATCGGCGGGTTTGCCATAACGGGAGGCGATCGCATCTACCGGAATATCCGCCGCCACATCAAATTCAAACTTAATTTCCTCACCATCTTTCGCCGGAAATTGCACCCCGCCGAAACCCGTAATTTTTCCCCCCGTCGCTGGCGACACCCACAAAGAAGTCAGGGCAAATTGGGACATATCGGCAAAAAAACTTGCCGATACTTCCCCTAACTCTACCCTGTCAATACGGGTAATTTTCTTGGTGGCTAAATTCCCCGTCACCACTGGTGCCGTCACCGCCCCATTTACCTGCAAATTTAACTGCATTTCCCCAGTTACATCTACCGGCAGCTTTGGCATTGGTAAAGTGGCGATGAGATTTTCTAAGGCAAACGGACCCACATTAATCCCCAAATTATAACCCTTGTCCAAATCCACATTACCCGCCACCGAGGCGACAATTTCCCCCAAACCGCTTTGCACTTCTTCCAGCAGCACCTTTTTCCCCTGAAAGCGCAGTAAACCGCTAGCCGTGGCAATTCCTGTTAGCTCCTTTGCCGCCAAGCGAATGGATTTAAAGCCAAAAGTGCCTTGGAGAGAGGGCATTTCCTGAAATGATGGCAAATCGATATCTAAATTGGCATTAATTTCCCCTTGGAGGATGCGGAGGGGGCGCTGCGGAATCAGGGGACTAAACGGCGGCAATGATAATTGATTAATCCTAGTTGTGGCGCGGGTTTTTCCCGTTTCTAGAGCCGTTTCTCCTTTGACTTTCACTGTGCCGCCAGCCGCTGCTACCCCCAAATCATAGGCCAGAATTTTCTTTCGATCGTGAAAATTAGCGGTGGTTTCTAATTGCAGCTTGAGCGGATTTTTCTCTCCCTGGGGTAAGAGGAGGATATCAGCTTTGGGCAGCGCAATGGTGATATCTAAATTTATCGGTAGAGGTTCGCGGCCCGGTTCCAGTTGCAGTTCTAGGTTAACCCAGTTTCCCTGCTTATCTTGCTCTAAATATACCTCTAACTCGCCCAAAGTGACGGTGACAGGAAGAGTGCGGGTGAATAGAACTGGTAACAGGTTAAAACCTACTTCTATACTGGCGAGGGAGATATTGTCTGCATCGGTGGCGGTAGGGGGGATGGATGCGGAACCGAACTTGATACCGGTTAAGGATAGCCCCTGTACTGGCCCAATTTTCACTGGGCGATTGATGATTTTGCTCGCTTGTGCTTCAATCAGTGGTGGCAGGTTCTCGCGGCAGTACCAATAGCCCCAGTAACCACCACCAGTAGCGGTAGCCAGCAACAAGCCGCCAGCAGCAAGAGTGGAAGGGCGTTTCACCCACGCCACGAACCGGTAGCCTAAACTGGGCTTGGGCTGAGAATTGGGGTTAGTGGGAGGGGTGGGGGTGGGCGGATTGGTCATCGGCGTTACCTCAACTGACTGCTGACGCTTCCAGTCATAATAGCTAAGATTTTGTCACGGCTAGTCAGTAGATTTCCGGATTCTCTGGGATAATATGGTCAACTAGGTGGCAATTGGGTTTATTAAAAAACTGCCTGGGGCATTTGGCACAAATTGCGCTGAAAATCCAGCCATACTAAATCCGATTGATTAACCAGTTACTCAATTATCAAATGGGTTAAGTAGGATGAGTTGAGGTATCCATTGAAAATCCTCTATATTTCGGGTAACAAGGGTCAAATTATGTACTAGAGCAGTTGCGCCTATAATCGCATCGCCGAGGTTCATTCTTCTGTGTTGTCTCAAGATGACTGCTTGTTGTAATATGGCATTTGATATCGCTAGCATAGTGGCGCTCCGAAAGAATTATTCTAGATAGAAACGTTCATTGTCTCCAAGCCGATGATATCCCAGCAGGTCTTCATTCTCTGAGCGGGCCGAATAGATAATAATATTACTGTCCAGTAGCATTATGATTCTCGATCGGGAAGGGAACGGTCTTGACGGACTTGGCGCTGCCATTGCATAGGGTCGATATCAGCAAAAGCATTAATCGCCGCTAGCTTGGCCAATGCTTCTACCATTTTCTGGCGTCTTTGCGCGGGAGAGATTATAGAATCTTCCTGTAAAATTGTAATATGTACTGCCACACTCCCATCCTCTAGGTTAGGAGCTTCTTCTTGCCACTCGATGTGACTGCCTCTGATTAAAGCCTTGTAAGTTCTTAACATCTCAGCTTCCTGGGACTGCGATTTATGAATTTTATTATACTACATTTAGATGGCTATTCAGCAGTAACGACATGGTGGCGATCGTGCATTCTCAGCCGCTACTCCCGCTCCTGAAGAATAATCTTAGCATATCCCCAGCCCGGTTGGGGCAGATTGCCCCTCGCACCGTGCCGTGGTAAAATCTAGGCGACTGGTGACGAATTGTCGGCGCCTCTCCTGAACCCTGCCCAGAAAACCCCTGGTAGCGCCCTAGTCATCACCCGTGATTCACCCTCGCATAAAAATGCAGCAAAAATGACTACATACGGTACAGAAAGCGATAAAAAATGGTGGGAACAGCAGTGGTTAGACTTGCTCAACTCCTATCGCTTCAAAAAGCGGTTGGAAAGAGCCCGCCGCTACGCAATGGAGGGCAACGTCCTCAGCATCGACTTTCAAGAGCAAAAAGTCATTGCCAGAGTGCAAGGTACAGAAGCGGAACCATATAAAATCTCCCTGTGGCTCGACGCCTTCACGGACGAAGACTGGCAATACATCATCGAAACCTTATCCCAGCGAGCGATTTTTTCTGCCAAGTTGCTGGCGGGAGAAATGCCGCCCAATATTGAAGAAGTTTTCGCCGCCAACGGGTTGCGCTTATTTCCCTTTACCTTGCAAGAAATCCACTCCCGCTGCAGCTGTCCTGACCAGGCTAATCCCTGCAAACATATCGGTGCAGTGTATTATTTGCTCGGAGATAGATTCAGCGAAGACCCCTTTTTACTGTTCCAGTTGCGCGGTCGGAACAAACAGCAAATTATTGCGGAGATGCGCGAGCAGCGAGGGAATGAAACTGACGACAGCACTGGGGAAACTGCCCCCGAAAAAGCTGATGACCATCGCTTGCATAAAACTCAATTTTCCCCTAAAATTGAGCGGTTTTGGCAGTATGCTCAGCAATTAGACTCTGGGTTAGTAGTGATCGCCCCTCCACCGAGCAGCGAAACTATCCTGGATGTCCTCGGTTCTCTGGGTTCGGCGACTTTGATGCAGTATTTTCGGGAAGTTTACAGCAATGTGAGCCAGCAAGCGATTTTAGATGGCTTAAATCGAGAATAATGGTTGGTTGGTGTAGCCCCGGCATCCTCGCCGGGGTCAGATGTGAGATTAGCTGACAATTCTGGATATTTGGTGGGGCACCAAATCGTCGAACAATTTGGTTTGATGTTGCACTGGCAGGATGACGGTAAATGTGCTACCTTTTTCAGGGTGACTGTCACAGGATAGTCTGCCTCCATGATCGGCGACGATTTGATAGCTAATCGAGAGCCCTAAACCTTTGCCACTGCCTACTTTTTTGGTGGTAAAAAACGGGTCGAAAATGCGATTTTTTACGGTTTCTGTCATGCCATGTCCATTGTCGGCGATCGCGATCGCCACGCGCTGGCCATCGGCTAAACTGGTAGTAATCGTAATTTTGGGGTTAGAAACCTCATCGGCACTAGGTGTTTCCAAGGCATCGATCGCGTTAGTTAAAATATTGAGAAATACCTGATTAATTTCCGCCGCCGAGCAGTTGACTTTAGGCAAATCACCGTAGGCGCGAATTACCGTAATATCGGGACGCTGGGATTGCCCTTGGAGTCGGTGTTGCAACAACATCAGGGAGCTATCTATCCCCTCATGGATATCCACCGCCTTGAGTTCCGCCTCTCCCAAGCGGGAGAAGGAGCGTAAGCTGAGGACGATTTCCCGGATGCGATCGGCTCCCGCCTTCATCGAGCCGACCATTCTATGCAAGTCTTCAGAAATAAACTCCCAATCAATATCTCCTTGCAAATCTTCAATATTTGCTGGGGGTTTGGGCATCGCTTTTTGGTAGAGTTGCAGCAGCTTGAGCAAATCTTCCGTATATTCGCTAATATGAGAGAGGTTGCCGTAGATGAAATTCACGGGATTATTGATTTCGTGAGCAATTCCCGCCACCATTTGCGCCAGACTCACCATTTTTTCCTTTTGCACTAATTGGGCTTGCGCCTGTTTCAGTTCTTCCACCGCCTGCTGCAGCAACATATTCTTTTTATGCACCTGCATTTGCAGCGAACGCAACTTGAGTTGATTTTCAATTCGCGAGAATAATTCTAGGGCTTGAAATGGCTTAGTGATATAGTCTGCTCCCCCCACATCAAAGGCTTTTACTTTATCCAGGACATCATCAAGAGCGCTGAGAAAAATTACCGGAATTTCTGATAAACTGGAATTTTGTTTCAGATACTCACATACCTGATAACCATCCATATCGGGCATATTAATATCCAGCAAAATCAGGTCAGGCGCGGTAGCTTCACAAGCGGTAATCGCCATCTTGCCGTTCAAGGCTTGGCGCACTGTATAGCCTCGTTGGCCGAGAAGGTGGGTTAAAATTTTCAGGTTGACTGGTGTATCGTCAACTACGAGAATATTTCCTTTTGTCTGGTTAAGTTCATCTGAGTGAAATTCGTTCATTTGATTTGGCCTATCAAAATGCGGGAAAATTATTTAAATAATTTCCTGATAAACAGTTTATATCCTCAATATTAAAGGCCATCTCCTGTGGGAAACCAGCCTCCCTTTTATCCCCCCTGCCCTCCATCCCTCCTTGTCCCCCAATCAATCAAGCACCTCTGATAGATTTTTTCTGAAAAAATTTTCTCAATATGGCCATCATATTATATAATGGTGCAGGGCAAATGAGTGAGATAAAATTTCCCAAATCAATTTCCCAAATCAGAGTTAGCTGAGAAAATCTTTGATGGGGCTGATGGCTGGTGGCGGCTAGGGGCATGAGGGGTAAAGCCCATCTACGAGACTTGGACAGGGATCTCGCTGCCGCAATAGCGATCGCGCCCCCCCTGCTTAGCTTCATAAAGTGCCTTATCCGCTTGGGCAATCAACAGATCCGGCGATGTGCGATGAGCGGGTACGGTAGTGGCAATGCCCATACTCAAAGTAATCAAATCGGTGACAGCAGATGCAGTATGGGGGATTTTTAGCTGCTGTATTTCATACTTGATTCTTTCTGCCACCCGTGCGGCTCCCTCAAAATTAGTGTTGGGGAGGATGGCGGCAAATTCTTCGCCACCGTAGCGGGCGATCGTATCCCCAGGACGCTGGGCGGCGCGGCTGATGGCCGCCGCCACCTGCTTCAAGCAAGCATCACCCGCCAAATGACCATAAGTATCATTATAACATTTAAAATAGTCAATATCACACAAAATCAAAGCCAGAAAAATTTGGTCTCTGGCGCAGCGGTGCCACTCTTTTTGTAAACATTCGTCAAAGTGACGGCGATTCGCCACTTCCGTCAAACTGTCCATCACCACTAAATACTGCAATCGCTGGTTAGCTTTTTGCAGAGCCACTTCGGCATAACGCCGCTTTTCTACTTCCTTAAGCAACAAAGCATTTTGCTGCTCTAGGATCTGATTTTGCTGCTTGAGTTGCAGTTTCAGGCTCTGAATTTTGATCTGATTTTCCACTCTCGCCACCACCTCCTCAAACTGAAACGGCTTAGTGATATAGTCAGCACCGCCAACTTTAAACGCTTTCACCTTGTCTAATACATCATCTAAAATGCTCAGGAAAATTACCGGAATATCACGAGTGGTTTCGTTAGCTTTCAAACGCTGACAAACCTCATAGCCATCCATATCCGGCATATTGATATCGAGCAAAATCAGGTGGGGTGGGTTCGTCTGACAAGCCGTAATGGCCATCTGTCCATCAAGAGCTTTGCGCACCCGATACCCTTGCTGCACCAGCATAAAGGATAAAAGGCGCACGTTATCTGGACGATCGTCAACTACGAGGATATTGCCTTGGCTGGGCTCCAATCCACTTTTACTCATGTTTTAACCGGCCTTGACCTGGGCGATACCATAGGGAAAATTACTCTCCCGACGGTGATTTATGCTATTATATGAGACGCTCAAGGGTGAAATAAAAAGTAGTCCCCTTTCCTAGCTGAGAATTCACCCAAATCCTGCCCCCGTGGCGAGTGACGATTTTTTTGCAGATGGCCATCCCGAGACCAGTACCGGGGTAATCCTGATAGCCGTGGAGCCGTTGGAACGCCTGAAAGATGGAATCAAACTTCTCCTCGGGAATCCCGATACCATTGTCGCTGATGGCGAAGAGGCACTCACCACGATCGCCCAGGACGGAGGAAATATTGATTTGGGGAATCACCCCGGGACGGCGAAACTTAATCGCATTGCTCAACAGGTTTTGGAAAAGCTGGGTCAGTTGGCTGCGATCGCCCCTGACTTTACGCAATTCCAAATGGGTAATCTCCGCACCACTAGCAGCGATTTCCTGGCGCAAATTCTCCAGAGCCTCTTGGATCACCGCCACACAATCAACCGGTTGCAAGTCCAACTGCCCATTTCCCAGCTTAGAATAAGCCAGCAAATCCTGAATCAGATTTTTCATCCGCATCCCCGAATGCACAATCTGGGTGACGTAGCGTTTAGCGTTCGCATCCAAAACGCCCTCATATTTCCACAGCAACATATCAGCATAGCCGATCGTTGCCTGCAGAGGCGATTGCAAGTCGTGAGAAGCCACATAGGCGAATTGCTCCAGCTCCGCGTTAGAGCGCAACAACTCCGCATTCAGTTTTTGCAACTCAGCATTTTGAGTAGCCAATTGCTCATTCAGGGTAACGATCGTCAGTTGATGCGCCACTCTCGCCAAAACTTCTTCTACCTGAAACGGCTTAGAGATATAATCAGCGGCTCCCAGATGAAAAGCCTTCACCTTATCCTCCGCCTCATCCAGGGCACTCAAAAAAATCACCGGAATTTTCCGAGTTTTCTCCTGAGATTTCAGACGGCTGCATACTTCATACCCATCCAGATCCGGCATGAGAATATCCAGCAGAATCAAATCCGGCAAAGTTGCATCACAGGCAGTAAAAGCCATTTCCCCGCTCAAAGCTTTGCGAACCCTATAACCCTGGTTCGTCAAAATTTGATTTAAAACCCGGAGATTCACCGGCATATCATCAACAATGAGAATGTCTTTTCCAGAAAAATCTATTAATTGGGAGTTCATCTTTCCTACTGACGAGTTAATTCCATAATTTTTTGAAATTGGAAATTATTAGCTAAGTCAGCCAAAGCTTTTTCCAGCCTTTGGTGAATATCAGGAATTTCCTCTAGCACCTCCAAAATCGCATCATCACTGCCGTCACGAGCCGCGGAATGAACCCGCTCTAACCAAGCTGCTGGCATTTGAGCCAAATAGCTTTTCAACTCATCATCGAGTAAACTGTCTGGGGTATTTGCCGCCGCTGGCTTTGGTGTTGTTGGTTCCTCTTCATAAAGATAAACCGCTCCTAAATGCTGACTGATTTTTTCCAATAATACCCCTTCGCGAAACGGTTTGCGCACGAAATCATCACCCCCAGTAGCCAAAACCATTTTGCGATCCTCCTCAAAGACACTGGCCGTGAGCGCGATAATCACCGATTCTCGTCCTTGCCTGCGGGATTTAATCTCCTTGATGGCCTCCAAACCCCCCATCACCGGCATCCGAATGTCCATCACAATCAGATGGGGTAGCCAACTCTCCCACATCGCCACAGCTTGGAGACCATTTTCTGCTTCCCGCACCTGAAAGCCGATGGAAGATAGCAAAGTCACCAGCAACAGGCGGCTTTCGCGCACATCATCCACCACGAGAATGCGATATTGGGGCTGGTTGGGCGCCAAACTGATCACTTGACGAGTGGCATCTGTCGTGGGCATATCTGCGCTTTCGGCAACCTCTAACTGAATGTCAAAGCCAAACCAGCTCCCCTGACCGGGGGTACTGCGCACCTGAATATCACCCCCCATCAATTGCACAAATTTGCGGCTGATAGGCAGACCCAAACCAGTGCCCTGGCCAGATTTGCGCCCAGTTTCTGCTTGGGCAAATGGTTCAAACAGCAAATTCAGTTCCTCCCGGTTAATCCCCGGTCCGGTGTCTTCGATTTCAAAGCACAATCGAGTATCACCTTGGAAAAGAAACCGGGTTTCTTGGGGAAAATCTCCGTCAAGGGATGAGACATCTCGTTGAGAAACCCGGTTTCTGGGGGACTGAGCCGCGCTCACCCGCAGAGTGACGCGACCTTTTTGGGTAAACTTAATCGCGTTACCCAAGATATTAATCAAAACCTGCCGCAACTTGCCCTCATCGGTGTGGACATACTGAGGTAAACCAGGGGCAATATCAAAAATTAGTTGCAAACCTTTGGCACGGGCTTTTAATTGCAGCATCCGCTGGAGCGTCTCGAGCAGTTGGCTCAAGTCAAAACTAATGGGATTGAGGGTGGTGCGTCCGGCTTCAATTTTGGACATTTCCAGGATGTCGTCAATTAAAGCCAGCAAATGCTCCCCAGCACGATTGACAATGGTTAAGTTTTCCCGCTGCTCTGGAGTTAGAGAAGCATCTCGGGTCATAATTTGGGTAAAACCGAGGATGGCATTGAGTGGGGTGCGCAGTTCGTGACTCATGGAGGCTAAAAATTCGCTTTTAGCACGGTTGGCGGCATCTGCAGCCAGTGCCGCCTGTTGCAGAGCGGCGGACTGCCTTTGAGTTTGGGCCAGCAGTTCCGCCTGCTGCACGGCGGTGCCCAATTGGGTGCCAATTTGCACAGCAATGTTGATTTCGGCTTCCCGCCACTGCCGCGGACCAGAGTTTTGATAGCTGGCGAGCAAGCCCCACAATTTCTGACCACAGAAGATGGGGACGATGATATAAGCTCTAGCCTGAAATCCCGCTAACAGAGCCCGATAACAGGGGTCAAACTCTGCTTGCTCAATGTCTGGGACACAAAGATAGCTCAAACCTCTGGAGTAGAAGTTGCCTTGAGTTTGTTGTAGGTAAGTATCTACCACTGGGAAAGAAGTACGACCCAAGGTTTTGATGGGGCAGCTTTCGTATTCTACAGCACTGTCTGTGATCGTCGAGTCATCGGATGGCTTCCCCACCAGAGGCACCCAGCCGCCGCCTACGGACTCAGCGACTACTGAGCCGCTCCAGTCAGAATGAAACTGATACACTGCCACCCGATCGCACCCCAGCACCCCGCGCAATTCCGAGGTAGTGGCATCGAAAATGGTTTCTAAATCCAGGGATTGGCGCATTCTCTGAATCACAGTGGCGATCGCCTTTTCCCGCTCCGCACTTTCGCGCAACTGTAGGGAAGCCGATACCCGATCGTTGATATCTTCCTGCGTCCCCGTCATCCGCACCGGTTTGCCCATACTATCTCGTTCAAACACCTTCCCCCGAGATAACATCCACTTCCATGTCCCCTGCTTAGTCAGCATTCTAAATTCCACTTCGCAGGTGTCCATTCCCGGTGGCAAATAACCATTAAACACCTTGATCACTTCGGTTAAATCATCTGGATGCACCAGGCGCAGCCAGGATTTAAAATTATTCTCAATCTCTCCAGCTTCATACCCCAGCATTTTTTTCCACTGAGGGTCAAAATAGGTTTTTCCCGATGGGATATCTCGATCCCAAATTCCCAAAAAACTCCCTTCTAAAGCCAGCTTCAAGCGCTCTTGGCTCAATTTCAGCGCCTCTTCTGCCTGCTGTTCCCGCACCAGTGACCTGACGGTAGCCGCCACCGCCTCCACCAGGTCGATCGTCCGCTGATTTTTAGTGCTTTTCACCCCCTTGTATAGCACCAACACCGCCACCACCTTTCCCCCAGCCATCACCGGCACAGCCAAGCAGGCTTTCAACCCCGCCTCCGCCGCGATTTTTTCATGCAAAAAAACCGCATTATTTTCCTCAGAAATATCTTCTATCCATTCTGAATTTCTCGAAAAAACTATGCGTCCCGGCAGCCCTACTCCTGGTGCAAACGAGACAGTTTCGCTATAACGACGCAGTTTATTAAAAGCACCCTTTTCCCCATACCATCCAGCTCGGCATTCCAACACCTTCCCATTATGAGAAAGCAGCCAAGCCTCCCCCGCATCCCACTGAATTTCTGTACAAATCAACTTCAATATCAGACTCAAAGCACTGAGCAGAGGGACATCATCATTTGTGCCAGCGCGGCCATTCCCAGACCGAGATAATCTGGATGGGGAATTTTCAAAACGCATTCCCCCTAAACGATTAATAGTTTGATTAGTGGCCAGGAGGAGGCGGATTTCTTTTTCTACCATCTTGCTCTCGGTGATGTCGCATGCAGTCCCGGTCATCCCCATAATCTTTCCGGCATCATCCCGCAGCGCCACGGCATTAACCCGCAAATAAATCATCCGGCCATCTTGATGCAATTGTCGCTTCTCGTAAGGGGAAATAGACTCACCATGCAACAGCATTTCTAAGATTTCTGCATCTCTGGCCGCTTGTTCCGGTGTCATAAAATCAGTCAGCTTCCGCCCAATCATTTCGGGAGGATTATAACCATAAATTTTCTCCACTGCCCCATTAACAAACCTGTAGCGCCCCTCCACATCAGCCAACCAAATTACATCTTGGGAGGCTTCTACCAAAGCTCGATATTTACTCTCGCTTTCTCGCAGGGCTTGTTCTGCCGCCAGTCGATCGCGCATCTCTTGTTGTAGTTGGAAGTTGTGCGCCGCCAACTGCTTTTGCAGGTGGGTAATTCTAATCTGTGCATCCACTCGCGCCAAAACCTCATCCACATGAAAAGGTTTGGTGATATAATCTAATGCCCCCAGATCAAAGGCTTTAACTTTATCAATCGATTCCTGTCTGGCGCTGATAAAAATTACCGGAATTTCCCTGGTTTTTTTGTTGGTTTTTAAGATATGACAAACTTGATAACCATCCAGCTCTGGCATCATCACATCTAATAAAATCAGGTCTGGTGAACTGGCATGAACTGCATTCAGAGCCTCGTGGCCATTGTTGGCAACCCGCACTTGATAACCTTTCCGAGACAGGATAACTGCTAACAAATGCAAATTGGTGGCATTGTCGTCAACTACTAAAATAGTTTTTTCTGACAAAATATTTCTATCCACCGCCATACCTACCGTGGTGTTTGATGATCAATCATTTCAACTGCAACTCGTTCACCCCGAACTAGGCACGGGGAGCAGGGGAGACGGGGAGACTGGGGGACCAGGAGGGAGTGTGGGTCGGGTGGGGAGTGTGGCGGTTCGGCTTCGCTCACCGACCAGGAGTGTGGGGAGTGTGGGGAGTGTGGGGAGTGTGGGGAGTGTGGGGAGTGTGG